>OJJX01000014.1_pt1 | contig 292478 bp, 195 predicted proteins | sample 1596411 | NCBI WGS metagenome assembly OJJX01 (sample SAMEA4350136, study PRJEB24818) | metagenome | biome: human; feature: gut; material: faeces | place: Denmark | collected 2013-09 | reverse complement strand
CTTGCCCCGAAGAGGGAAGTCGTGAACAACCACAGGATCATAGAAACCCTTACTTTCGGTTTCCAGGCTGGAATATTGCTCGGGAACCACATTCTTTTCTTCAAGATAAATTACAACCTCAATAGAGCTTTCCTGCACATCTACAAGATCAAAGTAATCTAAAGTACCTTCAGGAAGCAGAAGGCGATAACCATTGGAATCCATACTAAATAAATTTGAAGGCAAAGATACTAATTTTTAAATTTACCCCTCAGATTTTTACGTTGACCCCGAATTTGACGGAAAAACATATCGAACCAATTCTTACAACAAAGTGCTTGACTTAATCTATCAGCAAACCAACGAGTTACGGGGAGTAGAAAAGAAAAGCGGAGAGAGTTTTTCAACTTTCTCCGCCTCAGTACCCAGACCCGCATTTGAAATAATTAAAGTGGGGAAAATGTGGGTAAAAAGAAAAGCGCAGAAAAACGCAGCAATTCAACTCTATTTCAAGTATTTACAATTAGATTAAATTTTAATATCGGTTAATCAAATTGCAAAATATTCAGCACGTGTGGGGAAAATGTGGGGAAAACATCTATATTTGTATCAGAATAGAAACTTAACCTGTACGCCCATGAAAGTAACCTTTATCATTAAAAAAGTAGCCAGGCGATATGATACAGAATCAATGGCTACAATCTATGTACGCTTTAGAAACGGCAGACAATTAGACTCCGTTGCTCCTACTCAGTTGGCTATCAATCCTAACCTATGGGATGACAAAGATGAATGTGTAAAAACAAAAGCAGTCTGCAATGAAGAAATGCGTACTCATATAAACGAAGAGATACGCCAGTTGAAAACCTATATAGAAAAGGTGTATCAACAGGAAAAGGAAACCATAGACAAAGAGTGGCTAAAAATAACACTTGATAAATTCTACTATCCTGAAAAATACGTCATGCCAGAGCAAGTGGTTATCAAGCCTACCACCGGAGAACTATTCGATGAATTTCTAAACAAACACCCTTTGTCGGAAGTACGAAAGAAGAATTTCCGGGTTGTCAAAAGAGCCTTACTGCGTTATGAACTATATGTAAGGGCAACGAAGAGAGGACAAAAGGGTTTTATCTTTGACGTGGATTTGGTAACACCTGACACGCTTCGGGATATGTGGGATTTCTTTCAGAACGAATACCAGTACTATGAACTTTACCCGAGCATTTATGAAGCCATTCCCGAAAAGAGGACGCCACAGCCCAGAAGCAAGAACACGCTGATAGACTGTTTTTCAAGAATACGTACATTCTTCTTGTGGTGCTTCGATAACAAGCGTACCACAAACAGACCTTTCGACAAATTCCCGATAGAAGAATGTACATACGGTACACCTTATTATATAACACTTGAAGAGAGAGATAGAATTTTCAATGCCGACCTTTCAGCTACCCCACAACTGGCAATACAGAGAGATATATTCATATTTCAGACACTGATAGGATGCAGAGTGAGCGACCTGTACCGAATGACCAAACTAAATGTGGTCAATGAAGCCATAGAGTATATTCCCAAGAAAACCAAAGAGGGGAATCCGGTTACGGTACGTGTTCCACTCAACGACAAAGCGAAAGAAATCCTTGAACGCTACAAAGAATATGAGGGGAAACTGTTGCCGTTCATATCCGAGCAAAAGTACAATGATGCCATAAAAAAGATATTCAAGTTGGCTGGAGTTGACCGCATCGTAACAATCTTAGATCCGTTGACGCACAACGAAATCAAAAGACCGATTTATGAAGTGGCAAGCAGCCATCTGGCAAGACGTACGTTTATCGGCAATATCTATAAAAAAGTGAAAGATCCGAACCTTGTTTCTGCACTGTCGGGACACAAGGAGGGAAGCAAAGCTTTCAGACGATACAGGGATATTGACGAAGAAATGAAGAAAGACCTTGTAAAACTATTAGACTGATACTTGTATGGGACAACAGGAATATGATAATTTCAAAAGACTGATAAAGGAATGGCTCGACAGCCATCCGGATGAATATGCCGATTTCGTAGAAGAAATGAACGACAAGAAGTTCAAAGGGTTCTTCAATATTTTCAATACGGCTGTAAGGCTTGTTCCGAAATATAAAGAAGCAGCACGCAAGAGAATAGGCGATGATAGAAACCCTGATTTCGAGGAACTGGAAAATGTCCTTTTACAATCAGACCTTGCCGAGAAGATAGTGAATGAGTTTCATACCCCGAACAAGAGAGGCATTGTTCCTGCCATGCTTGCATGGCTCTATTACGGACGAAGCTATGAATGCATGGTAGAACAGGGTGAGGAACTGACCAAAAGAAAGGATATTCCCACCTTATACAAATGGCTTGTTTCCGGCATGGTCAAGTTCATTATCAGAAAAAGCATCGCCAATGGCATGAGAACCAAAGAGGACTGGCAAGTATTCAGGAAGCAACAGAAAGCCATTGAGGAAAATACTCTTGTGGAATGGGCAATAGAAGAAGATGAAGACATGGACGAGGAAGAAACAGATATGTTGCAGGAAGAACAGCCAAAGACCGCAGGGCGCAAAGCCGACACACGCACGTTGCCCGAACTTCTGATAGAAAGGCATGACATACTGATTGAAAGAATTGGCACACGATTAAAAACCCATGCTACGGAAACAGATATAGCACGACTGTTTATCGCACTGGTGGAATACCGCTTCATGCGGAAGTGTCCCATCAAGACTTTCAGAAACGCACTGCACGAGCAATTCAATGAACAAGAAATCGTTCACGAAAGAGGCATTCAGAAAGCATACAAAAATCTCATTTCACCACTTGGAAACAGCAAGAAACTGGTAAAAGACATTGGTGAAGACCATGAAGCCATCGAGGAATTGAAAGCCTATCTATCCAATTGAAACTCGTTTAATTCGCTTTTCGTTTTTACGAATTTAACGAATTGAATATCATTGTTTTACGATTGATTTTCATTATATATTTGCGCCACTATCCTAATCGGGGTAGTGGCTTTTCGTTTATAATACTGCCGAAACGGGAAGTCTTACAACCGGCAGTTTCAAGAAGCCTATGACAGATTTATTGGCAATTATCCAAAACGGGAACGGCAACATCAAGTTGGAAGTAACAGGAGAAGATTTGCTATTATTCTCCAACCAGTTAATCAGCCGTGCGAAGCATGAACTTTCTACCGCCATTGCGGAAGCAAGAAAGGAGAAGTATCTAACCAAAGAGGAAGTGAAAACGATGTGCGGTGTTTGTGATACCACACTCTGGCACTGGTCTAAGAAAAACTATCTGAAGCCTGTAAAGGTTGGAAACAAGGTCAGATACCGACAATCCGACATTCAGAGAATCTTAGGTGAACACAATCCTTTAATCTAAGCCTATGAAGGAGGAAGAATATATGCGCGTAGGAACAACTTTGTACAAGGTAGTCAATCAGCCATGCGCCAATGGCGGTTATGAGAAGAAACGCGTCGTATGGAACAACAGCACATTACGGCAGGACTATGGAAAGAATTATCTTGCCACCGTCCCCAAGTATGACGGCTTTTGCACTGTTCCCAATCATCTGAACTACCAAAAGGAGATTGAGGGGTTTCTGAACCTTTACGAGCCGATAGAGCATAAACCGCAACAGGGGGACTTCTCCCACATCCAATCCTTGATGCGGCACATCTTCGGGGAACAATACGAGCTGGGTATGGACTATATGCAACTGCTGTATCTACAGCCGACACAGAAGCTGCCCATTGTCCTACTTGTTTCAGAGGAACGCAACACTGGCAAAAGCACGTTCTTGAACTTTCTGAAAGCCGTGTTTGAGAATAATGTGACTTTCAACACCAACGAGGATTTCCGCAGCCAGTTCAATTCCGACTGGGCAGGAAAGCTGCTAATCGTTGTGGACGAAGTTTTGCTCAACCGCAGGGAAGACAGCGAACGGTTGAAAAACCTGAGCACCACTTTCACCTACAAGGTGGAAGCCAAAGGCAAAGACCGAACGGAGATTGCTTTCTTTGCCAAGTTCGTGCTATGTTCCAATAACGAATATCTGCCCATACTCATAGACGCAGGAGAAACACGCTACTGGGTGCGGAAGATAATGCCGTTGCAGAGTGATGATACCAACTTTCTGCAAAAGCTAAAAGCGGAAATACCCGCATTTCTTTATTTCCTGACCCAAAGGGAACTATCCACAACACAGGAAAGCCGTATGTGGTTCAACCCAAGACTGACACATACCGCAGCCTTGCAGAAAATAATCCGAAGCAACCGCAACCGACTGGAAATAGAAATGACCGAGTTGTTGCTTGACATCATGTCGAACATGAACGTGGAAAGCGTATCATTCTGCCTGAACGACCTTGTAACCTTGCTACTCTATTCACAGGTCAAGGTTGAAAAGTATCAAGTGAGGAAAGTTGTGCAGGAAGTATGGAAACTTACTTCCGCACACAATTCGCTATCCTACACCGCTTATGAGTTCGCACCCCATCGTGAGTGCCACTATGAGCCGAAAAGGAAAACTGGTCGGTTTTATACGGTAACGAAAGAACAACTGACCGCTATCTAATTATTTTGATGAAATGATGAATAAGGGAAGTAACATATTGCCTTACAGATAGATATGTATTCATCAAACACTCATCAACAACGATTGCTGATGAAAAAAGAAAACATCATTTTTCTTTTGGCAAGCAATCTGATGAGAAAAAGATGAATCGATATAATTCTGTTTAACAGCGTATTACATTTCAAATTCATCAAATCATCATTTTTTCATTCACCAACAAATCCGTAAGAAAATGACAATAGAAGAAGCTAAGAGCATACGAATAGCCGATTACCTGCACAGCTTGGGTTATTCACCAGTAAAACAACAAGGTATCAACCTTTGGTACAAATCCCCATTTCGGGAAGAGAGTGAAGCATCGTTCAAAGTGAATACCGAACGTGAACAATGGTATGACTTCGGTTTGGGAAAGGGCGGAAACATCATTGCACTGGCTGCACATCTGTACGCTACCGACCATGTACCTTACATTTTGAAACGGATAGCGGAGCAGACACCGCACGTGCGCCCGGTATCTTTCTCTTTTGGAAAGCAAAACTCTTCCGAGCCGAGCTTCCAACAGTTGGAGATTGTTCCTTTATCTTCCCCTGCCCTGCTTGCCTACTTGCAAGGTAGAGGAATTAATATAGAACTGGCGAAAAGAGAATGCAGTGAAGCACGTTTCACCCACAACGGCAAGCGGTACTTTGCCATCGCCTTTCCAAATGGATCGGGTGGATTTGAAGTTCGCAACCGCTATTTCAAGGGCTGCATCGCCCCAAAGGAAATCTCCCACATCAGACAATCGGGGAAAGCGAGGAACACCTGTTATGTGTTCGAGGGATTTATGGACTACCTCTCCTTTCTGACATTGAGACAGGAGAGCTGCCCGAATTATCCGGAGTTGGACGGACAGGACTACATCGTATTAAACTCCGTATCGAATGTAAACAAGGCTCTCTATCCGTTGGGCAATTACGAACGCATCCACTGCTTTTTCGACAACGACCATGCAGGCATAGAAGCTCTCCAACAAATCCGCAAGGAATACAGCAGAGACCGATACATCCGTGACGCTTCACAGACTTACAGCGGATGCAAGGACTTGAACGAACACTTACAGAAACAGGTTGAAAGAAAAAGGCAAGTCCAATCCGTCAAAGGGGTGAGCAGCCAGTCACCGAAAAAGAAAAACGGCTTTCGGTTATAGCCCACTATAACTACACGCTCCGCTTTCGTAGTTGTGGGCTCTCCCGAGGGGATTAGGGCTTTGCCCTAATAACCCACTCAGGGCGTTTCACCCCTGAGAACCCCGAGCAAAGAGTGACCCTCTCTTTGCAATCTCCGCTTATGGGTTACCCCTAAGAACCCCTCTGCGAAAGCGAGCAGAATAATCAATTGCAAACAAAGAAAAGAAGCTATGGCAACAAAATCAAGCATACATATCAAGCCTTGCAACATCGCATCAAGCGAGGCGCACAACCGAAGGACTGCCGAATATATGCGTAACATCGGGGAGTCCAGAATCTATGTCGTTCCCGAACTCTCCATCGACAACGAACAGTGGATAAATCCCGACTTCGGCACTCCCGAACTGCGAACTCATTATGACAATATCAAGCAAATGGTCAAGGAAAAGACCGGACGTGCCATGCAGGAAAAGGAAAGGGAACGCAAGGGAAAGAATGGAAAAATTATCAAGGTGGCGGGATGTTCACCCATCCGTGAAGGAGTATTGCTCATCAGGCCGGATACCACACTGGCTGATGTACGCAAATTCGGTGAAGAGTGTCAAAGACGCTGGGGCATCACTCCGCTACAAATTTTCCTGCACAAAGACGAAGGGCATTGGCTGAACGGTCAGCCGAAAGCGGAAGACAAAGAGAGCTTCCAAGTCGGTAACAGATGGTTCAAACCAAATTATCATGCTCATGTCGTATTCGACTGGATGAACCATGAAACCGGAAAGAGCCGAAAGCTCAATGACGAAGATATGGCAACCATGCAGACCTTGGCTTCCGATATTCTCCTAATGGAACGTGGGCAGTCAAAGGCTGTCACAGGTAAGGAGCATTTGGAGCGAAACGACTTTATCATTGAGAAACAGAAAGCCGAACTGCAACGTATAGAGGAAACCAAGCGACACAAGGAGCAACAGGTAAGTCTTGCCGAGCAGGAACTCAAACAGGTAAAAGCAGAGATACGCACCGACAAACTCAAAAGTGTAGCCACTGATGCAGCCACAGCCATAGCAAGCGGTGTCGGTTCTCTTTTCGGCAGCGGTAAATTGAAAGATTTGGAACAATCTAACGAGAATTTACGTCATGAAATTGCCAAACGTGACAAGGGCATTGATGAATTAAAAGCCAAGATGCAACAAATGCAGGAACAGCATAGTAAACAGATTCGTAACATACAAGGAATACATAATCAAGAACTTGAAGCCAAAGACAAGGAAATATCACGATTGAATACCATTCTTGAAAAAGCGTTCAACTGGTTCCCATTACTCAAAGAAATGTTGAGAATGGAAAGACTGTGCTATGCCATCGGATTTACCAAAGATATGGTAAACAGTCTTTTGACCAAAAGGGAAGCTATCAGATGCAGTGGAAAACTTTACTCCGAAGAACATAGACGAAAATTTGAAATAAAGAATGACATTTTCAAGGTGGAGAAAAGTCCGGTTGATGAAAATAAATTGGTACTGACCATAAACAGGCAGCCGATAGGCGAATGGTTCAAGGAGCAATGGGAAAAATTAAGGCAAGGTTTGCGACAGTCAGCGGAAGAACCAAGAAAAAGCAGAGGATTCAAGTTATAATTCCGTTCTATATATACAAAAAATCAATTAAATAGCTAATTTTGTATTCGGATAGAAACAACTCTTTCCAAGACATAAGAGAAAAGAAGAAGCGTTATGCTCATCTTGTACTTGAAAACGTAGGAAATTTTCAAATTAGATGCAAGGATAGCATAGTGGTTCTCACGCTTATAGCGTGGGCTGCTATTGTTACATCTGCATCTATGGTTTCCTACGACCTTCAAGTTAAGAGTGTGGCACGCAGTTCACGCTTTTTTAATAAATGTATAATTTGAAAACCATAAATAATGTGAATAAGATACTTGTAATAGCGATTATTCTTTGCTTCACCCCTTTATCTGTACACGGTCAAGATGTTGCAAAGACAATTCAGACTGACAGCTTAGACATTTTCAGCGTTTATGAGAATCTGCCGGAGGTAATGGTAGTTGGAGAACGCCCGATTGTTAAATTGGAGGAAGGAAAATTATCCTATAATATGCCTGTGTTATTGAAACGTATTCCTGCTGATAACGCCTTTGATGCCTTGAAAAATATTCCCGGCATCAGTGTAAAAGATGAAAGCGTTGATTTTGCAGGACAACCACTTACGCTAATCATTGACGGAAAGGCAAACACAATGAGTTATGAGCAAGTTGTAGAACGGTTGAAAATGATACCTGCCGAGCAAATAGAAAAAGTAGAATTTATGCTTTCCACTCCCGCCCGTTATCATGTGCGTGGAGCTTCCTTGAATATTATAACCAAGCGTCATAAAGGGAACAGGCACATTTCGGGGCAACTGCAAGGCGGCTATAGACAAAGCAAATACGCATCGGGTGAAACGAAAGGATACTTTCTATATTCCAATAATAAATTGACGATTGATGCCAATTATTCTTATACGAATATAAATGCCTATGCCGAAGCAGAGCATGAAGCACATCATCCGTTGAATAATGAAAAAGTTGCTTATTACGACCTCACCACAAATAGGAACAAGGGACATTCTCATCAGTATCGTGCAGGTTTGGATTATCAGTTTGCAGCTAATCATGCCTTGAATGTCGCCTATACGGGAAGTTGGACATCTTATAAATCAAATAATAACACAACGGGCAACAGCCTGGCAAAACAATCCAGCGACGGACACAACTACCTGCATAATGTTGATTTATATTATAATCTTCCATTCGGCTTACAGGTTACAGCTGCTTATACGCATTATGAAGCTCCAAAAGACCAGTTGCTTGACGGGAAGCTGTATGAAACGGAAAAGAACCTTATAGCAAGCAGCAGACAGAAAATCAACAAGTGGATGGCTGCTGCCGACCAAACACACACTTTACAGAACGGATGGAGATTATCGTATGGCGCAAAGGCACAGTTTGCAAATAACAATAGTTTCCAAACCACCCAAACCGCCAACGGCGAAGTGCTGCCGGAAGCTACAAGCGGTGTAGATATTGACGAGCGCATCATCAATGCCTATTTCGGGTTCAACAAGCAAATAGGAAAGAACATTTCTATTGACGCTTCGGTTGCTGCCGAAAACTTCCATACTCCTCAATGGAATGAATGGAGAGTTTACCCCACTTTAAACGCCATTTGGAATGTAAATGACCATCATTTGCTCAACCTATCATTCAGTTCCGATGCGAGTTATCCGAGTTATTGGAGTACAATGAATAGCATTCACTACTCTTCTACCTATTCTGAAATTTGGGGAAATCCCGCCTTAAAGCCGACAAGCAACTATAATCTTTCATTGATGTGGCAATTGAACAGGCGTTATACATTCGTGGCATTTGCAGATTTCAAACCTAATTTCTCTGCACAGTTACCTTATCAGCCGTCTGACCGTTTTGCCGTGATTATGAAAGAGGTAAACTTCAATCACAGGAATACTTACGGTATTCAGGCTTCCGCTCAATTCTCTGCCGGACAATGGCTGAATGGAAACATTTTTGTAGTAGGACAATACACCCAAGATAAATGTGACGATTTTTTCGACTTGCCATTTAATCGTAATAAATTCAGTGTCATCACAGGCGGTATGGCATCATTCCTTTTAAGCAAACAAGCGAATATCAGATTTATTCTAAACCCATTCTTTCAGTCTAACGCTATTCAAGGTGTTTATGATATAAAGAATCTATTCAAACTCAATGCTTCTTTGCGTTGGGCTTCTGCTAATGACAAGTGGAATGTTGTCCTTTCAGGGAATAATCTCACAAACAGCAAATTCAAGCTCCATTCAAAACACGGTAATCAGGACTTTTCCATGAATGTTTGTCAAGACTGGATAATTGCCAATTTCTCTGTTGTTTATAAATTCGGGAATTATAAACATAAAGAAATTAAGAAAGTTGACACTTCAAGAATGGGGTATTAATAAATTTAATCATTGGCATAATATTGAGGTGGGAATTACAAAAATCCACTCAATATTATGCAATCTATTATAATGGGCAAGTCTTATATCTCTAAAACATAAAATTGAACCCTCTCTTCTGCGAAGCTTTAAACCTTTCAATCTCCAAAGAAAGTGATTTCTTCAACTGTCCTGCCATAAATTCCAAGAAAGGCTGGTTGGTTTCCTCGTCTTGACATTGGCGCAGAGAAAGGACATATTCTTCCCTATCTTCCTTAAATATCTTAGTAGGAAAAAGGTGATAGCAAAATTGGAGGTAGTTCATCAGCAACCGAGCCGTTCTACCGTTGCCATCCACCCACGGATGTATGGTCACTAAATTAAGGTGGGCATTAAAGCTTAATTCATATTGTTCCCGAAATGTTCCCACAGTCTTTTGCTTCTCTTGCAGTAGAGCGCAAAGTTCATCTACCTTAGCAGGAACTTTCAAATAGTTCATATAAGAATGTCCGCCAACACCAGCCGTAACACCACATAAACGGAAATCTCCTTTTGAAGAATCGAAAGAACCGCCCATTACACTGTGAACGCTGCCGGTAGTACGCATCAGCATTGCATTCAACCTTTTCAGAAAAGCAGGAGTTATAGGCACAAGGCTATCTGATTCAGTTTTGGCAAGTTCATACGCTTGCTTCAAATCTTCATTCATCAGATGATGCACAAGCGGTTTCCCTTTCGCCGTTACTCCCTCGTCAAAGAGAAGCTGCGTATCAAGCTCGGTCAACGTGGAGCCTTCTATAGCTGTGGAATGGGTAATGAGAGAATAAAGGTAGTACTTATCATAGTCCACCGCTTCACTGATACCAAGTTTTTGAAACTTTTGGTACAACAGTTCTATTTTTTGCCAAACACCTTGTTCCATTACTTTTATTTAATAGGCTTTATTTCTTTTCAAAGGTAACTTATTTACTACGTTCAACCAAAAGAAATAATAACTTATGCTATATTTTTTGCACGTGTGGGGAAAATGTGGGGAAAATTCAGGAAAAACAAAAAGCTAAGTGTTGAATTATCAATCACTTAGCTTTTATCTTCGTACCCAGACCCGGGGTCGAACCGGGATGGAAGTGAATCCACTGGTGTTTGAGACCAGCGCGTCTACCGATTCCGCCATCTGGGCAATTAGTTTCAAATGCGGTGCAAAGATACAGCTTTTTTCTAAACCTGCAAGCGTTTTAATAAAAAAAAGAGAGAAAAGATATAAAACATTCTCCAAATGCTTCCCTGTTAAAGGAATATATTGTACATTAGCAGAAACTTTTAAAACAGTCTACGACATGACAAGTAAAGATAATTATTGTGTAATCATGGGAGGCGGCATTGGCAGCCGCTTTTGGCCATTCAGCCGCAAAACACTTCCAAAACAATTCTTGGATTTCTTTGGCACGGGGCGTTCTTTGTTGCAACAAACCTTCGACCGCTTTAGTAAAGTGATCCCTACTGAAAATATATTCATTGTAACCAACGCAATGTATTCGGATCTTGTACAAGAGCAACTTCCGGAACTGAATCCGGATCAAATCCTGTTGGAACCGGCAAGAAGAAATACTGCTCCTTGCATCGCCTGGGCAGCATACCATATCCGTGCACTAAATCCAAATGCCAATATCGTAGTAGCGCCTTCGGATCATTTAATATTAAAAGAGGGGGAGTTTTTGGAAGCAATTGAAAAGGGACTTGATTTTGTTTCACATTCAGACAAACTACTCACATTAGGCATTAAACCCAATCGCCCGGAAACAGGCTATGGATATATCCAGATAGCCGAACAGGATGGCGATAATTTCTACAAAGTGAAAACTTTCACGGAAAAGCCGGAACTTGAACTTGCAAAAGTCTTTGTAGAAAGTGGTGAGTTTTATTGGAATTCCGGATTATTCATGTGGAACGTTAACACCATTATTAAAGCCGGTGAAACATTACTTCCGGAACTTGCTTCCAAGTTGATAGCCGGAAAAGACCTTTACGGAACACCAGAAGAAAAAGCGTTTATTAAAGAAAATTTCCCCGCCTGCCCCAATGTATCTATCGATTTCGGTATAATGGAAAAGGCAGAAAACGTATACGTTTCTCTCGGAGACTTCGGATGGTCGGATTTGGGAACCTGGGGTTCTCTTTATGACCTTTCACCCAAAGACGAGAACGGCAATGTCACTTTGAAATGCGATTCACTGATATACAACAGCAAAGACAACATAGTCGTACTCCCTCAAGGAAAGTTAGCCGTTATCGAAGGCCTTGAAGGATTTCTGGTTGCAGAATCAGACAACGTATTGCTCATTTGTAAGAAAGACGAGGAACACGCTATACGCAAATACGTAAATGACGCCCAAATTAAATTGGGAGACGACTATATCTAAAAGACAGAAAATAAAATCAATATAAGACCGGGAAAATGTATTTTCCGGTCTTTTTTATATCATTACAATTATTCATCCACATTTTTCTAAAGATATCGGTTTTATAACAACTATTTCTTTATATTTGCCACCAAATCTATGACCATTTTGTTTATCCCCCAATAAAAGAACAACCTATTAGAAAATGAACAAACCTCTTCAGACATCTTCCCGACTCGGTGTAGTGGATGCACTCCGTGGTTTTGCCTTACTGGCAATTGTATTATTACACAATTTGGAACATTACAACATTTACTTTATCCCCAATTCTCAGCCCGAATGGTTACAAATTATAGACAAGGGAGTGTGGGATACACTGTTTTTCTTATTCGCCGGGAAAGCTTATGCCACTTTCTCACTGTTATTCGGATTCAGTTTTTACATTCAATATCACAATGCAGAAAAAAGGGGAATAGATTTCCGGGGACGTTTCGCCTGGCGAATGGTTCTATTATTCTTATTTGCCCAGCTTCATGCATTATTCTACAATGGCGACATTCTGGTTTTATATTCAATTGTAGGTTTTACCCTGATTCCCGTTTGCAAATTGAAAAACAAAACCGTATTCTGGATCGCATTAATCCTGCTATTACAACCTTTTGAATGGGGACGAATGTTCTACGCGATGTGTAATCCCGATTATGTGATCAATGGAAATAAATTCATGCCTTACGCCCTGCTTGCTACGGAAGTTACAAGTCACGGTACATTCTTAGAAGTGCTGAACAATAATATATGGAACGGGCAATTATACAGCAACATCTGGCAGGTAGAAAACGGACGCCTATTCCAAACTGCCGCATTGTTCATGTTCGGTATGTTACTGGGACGTATGAAGTATTTCGTCAAGAGCAATGCCTCCATCAGAATATGGAAACGCATATTAAGACTATCCGTCATTGCTTTCATTCCACTGTATATCCTGCGCACATTCATACCGGAACATATCAGTAATCCTTCCATACTGACACCTTACAACGTCGTCCTCTCATCATTAGCCAATTTTTCCTTTATGACCATTCTGGTATCGGCCTTTACGCTGCTATGGTTCAAAAGAGAGAACGGATATAAGTGGCAACAAATTATTATCCCATACGGACGAATGAGTCTGACAAATTATATATCCCAATCAATTATGGGCGTCTGCATCTATTACGGCTTCGGTTTAGGACTTTACTCGTCCACCGGAGCAACGGCAACTTTGTTTATCGGACTCCTTATATTCACAATCCAACTGATATTCAGCCGTTATTGGCTGACACTGCATAAACAAGGGCCATTGGAATTCTTATGGCGGAAAGGCACATGGATAAAATTATAAAAAAGATCAAATCATAGAAAAGCAATAAGGCGTACGATCCAACCGGACAGTACGCCTTTCTATTCATTAAAAAGAAGAAAATATCATTTATTATTCCAAGCTTGATGAATTCGTTCGGCTATCTCCTTAAACTCATCACCAGATAATTTTAGTTTTGGATTAGAAATAATCATATCCGACTCCTTATTGATAGGAATAAGATGAATGTGAGCATGAGGAACTTCCATTCCCATAACCGCTACCCCCACGCGTTTGCAAGGAACAGCTTTTTCAATAGCTCGAGCTACAGATTTGGCAAAGACATGCATAGCAGCCAGATCATCATCACTCAAATCGAAAATATAATCAATCTCCTGTTTGGGAATCACCAGGGTATGTCCTTTCACCAGCGGATTGATATCAAGGAAAGCAAAGAAGCGTTCGTCTTCCGCCACCTTATAGCAGGGAATCTCACCTGCGATAATTCTACTGAATATTGTTGCCATAATCTAAATATGATATATAAAATAAGGCAAGCCCTTTGCAGAGACTTGCCTTTGTGTTAAATCGAAATATTTACTACTTCCAGATTAATCTTACCTTGTGGCACCTGGATTTCAGCTATATCACCTACTTTCTTACCAAGTAAACCCTGTGCAATCGGTGTATTTACGGAAATCTTTCCTTCTTTCAGATTTGCCTCACTTTCGGAAACGATGGTATAAGTCATCTTCATACCATTCTTCATATTCTTCAGTTCCACTCTATTAAGAATCTGTACTGAATCTGTCTTTAACTTTGATTCATCAATAATCTTCGCATCAGCAATCACTGTTTTCAGCTTATTGATTCTCATCTCAAGCATGCCCTGAGCCTCTTTAGCCGCATCGTATTCCGCATTTTCCGACAAGTCACCCTTATCGCGCGCTTCGGCTATAGCAGCAGAAATCTTCGGGCGCTCTACTGTTTCCAGCTCTTTCAGTTCTGCCATCAATTTTTTGTAACCATCTTCTGACATATAAGCCATGATTTTTTCCTCCTTTATTTTAAACGGTCATATAAAACAAAAAAGAATTCCAACATGAATCATGCTGGAACCCTCTTCTCATTATTCCTCTGCAAAGATAAGCTTTTAAATGATATGCGTCAAGCAAAAAACAATGCTATGTAACATACTTTAAAGGAAATCTTCTTATTTATAACAACTTAAAGCAGTGATTTGATCGCGTTCTCCAAATCTTTCACATCTTCACCACGTGCACTTAGCTCATTATTCCGGTTGATAAGGAAGTAAGCAGGAACCTCGCGAACATTATATACCGCCGCGTTGGTAGAATACACGCCATTACCGTCTCGCACACAAATCCATGGCAAATTATCTGCCGATGTTTTCCAAAAATGCTCATCAGCATCCAAAGACACCTGATAGATTTCCAATCCCTGCCCTGCATACTTATTATAAAGCTCACGCAACATCAGATTATGAGGCGCCCCCGCAGGCGTTTGATAGACAGAGAAATCCAACAACACGACCTTACCTTTCAGTTCCGTCAGCTTACGGACATTCCCTTTTATATCACGAAGGCTGATATCAATGATTCCTGTCTCAGCTATTTTATCTTCCGGTATATCGATTGTTTTTTGCCGGGGAGCCCGGGTATTCTTCATCCCTTTTATAACGATATTATACAGATTCTTAGAGCGGACTGCATGAGGATAAGAATTGTTCAGGCTGGTAGCTACAGCAGCAAAACACTTCACATCGTCCTTACTGTTTAAAGGATCGAAAATCAGATAATCATTCAATTTCTGAAACAAAGCAAAATAAGCTGCCGCCGTATTAGGTGCTGCAAAAATATAGTTAACCTTCACATCGTCCTTATAATTTTTAATCAGTATCGCCAGACTGTCTTCAAAAACATCGTGCCCCATTTTGTCGGTACGGACGGCCATCAACAAAGCATTTACATCACTCTGCAAGCGTGCCTGCTTCAAACTAAGTTCTTTAATTTTCCGACTGCTTTCAGACCCTTCTACCGTATAGGCCGTTGCAAAATCAACATAAGGCGCTTTGATTGTGACAGTTTCAGTAGAATCAACAGAAAAATTAATAACCTTATCTTCCACACGCAACCGATAAAACTCCGGAGACTCGGGACGGGGTTGTGTAAAATTAAACGAACCATTGCCTTTTATTCTTACCGAATCCAAAGGGATAATTCCCTCCAAGGCCGATGATTCCAAATAAAGCATTTTCCCATTAGCATCCGAGACTTCTCCGTTTACCTTAAATTGAGAACCGGAATTACAAGAGCTCAAAGCTAAGGCAGCAAGTGCTACAAAAGTTATTTTTTTCATATCCATGCGTGTTATTTTTTGAACTGCAAATATACTTCTTTTCAAGACTTGTCAAAGCATTTTGCCTCGTTCTTCACCTTTTTTGGATAAAAAATTCAAATAAGCAATAACTTTTTATCTCATTTCCACTATATTAGAATGATAAATGTATATCTTTGCAGGAATTTTGAAAGAAAATATAGATAAAACAATTTTTATGATTAACCCAATTGTTAAGACAATCGAGTTAGGAGATGGCAGAACCATCACGCTCGAGACGGGAAAGTTGGCAAAACAGGCAGACGGTTCTGTAATGCTTCGCATGGGAAACACCATGTTGCTTGCTACTGTTTGTGCCGCTAAAGATGCAGTTCCCGGAACAGATTTTATGCCGCTTCAGGTAGAGTACAAAGAGAAATTTTCAGCATTCGGCCGTTTTCCCGGTGGCTTTACCAAAAGAGAAGGAAGAGCTTCTGATTACGAAATCCTTACCTGCCGTTTGGTAGACCGTGCTCTCCGCCCTTTATTCCCCGATAATTATCACGCAGAAGTTTACGTAAATATTATCCTGTTCTCTGCCGATGGTGTCGACATGCCTGATGCATTGGCAGGGCTTGCCGCTTCGGCCGCACTCGCTGTTTCAGATATTCCATTCAACGGACCTATCTCAGAAGTACGTGTAGCACGTATTGACGGTAATTATGTGATCAATCCTACTTTCGATCAACTCGAAAAGGCCGATATGGATATCATGGTTGCCGCTACCTATGAAAATATCATGATGGTAGAAGGTGAAATGCACGAAGTATCAGAAGTAGAATTACTGGAAGCAATGAAAGTTGCCCACGAAGCAATCAAAGGCCACTGTAAAGCTCAGATGGAATTGGCTCAAGAGGTTGGTAAAACGGTGAAACGCGAATACAATCACGAAGTCAATGACGAAGATCTTCGTAAAGCCGTTCGCGAAGCTTGCTATGAGAAATCATATGCCATCGCTGCTTCCGGAAACAGAAACAAGCACGAACGTCAAGATGCTTTCGATGCGATCCGCGACGAATTCAAATCACAATTCACAGAAGAAGAACTGGCAGAAAAAGGAGCTTTGATCGATCGTTATTACCATGATGTAGAAAAAGAGGCGATGCGTCGTTGTATTCTCGACGAAGGCAAACGCCTTGACGGACGTAAAACAAACGAAATTCGTCCTATCTGGTGTGAAGTCGATTATCTGCCGGGACCTCACGGTTCTGCTATCTTCACCCGTGGTGAAACTCAATCACTGACTTCTGTGACATTAGGCACCAAACTGGATGAAAAAATCATAGACGATGTATTGGTTCACGGAAAAGAACGTTTCCTATTGCACTATAATTTCCCTCCGTTCTCAACAGGTGAAGCAAAAGCACAGCGTGGTGTAGGACGTCGTGAAATAGGCCACGGACATTTGGCATGGCGTGCCCTGAAAGGAATGATCCCTGAAAACTATCCGTACGTAGTTCGTGTAGTTTCCGATATTCTCGAATCAAACGGTTCTTCTTCTATGGCTACCGTATGTGCGGGAACACTGGCATTGATGGATGCCGGTGTGAAGATCAAAAAACCGGTATCCGGTATTGCCATGGGATTAATCAAGAATGCCGGTGAAGACAAATACGCAGTACTTTCGGATATCTTAGGTGACGAGGACCACTTGGGAGATATGGACTTCAAAGTTACCGGAACCAAAGACGGTATCACTGCTACCCAAATGGATATCAAAGTAGACGGTTTGTCATTCGACATTCTCGAACGCGCATTGGAACAAGCAAAAGAAGGCCGTATGCACATCCTCGGCAAGATACATGAAACCATTGAAGAACCACGTACCGAACTGAAAGACCATGCTCCACGTATCGAGACCATGACTATTCCGAAAGAATTCATCGGAGCCATCATCGGCCCGGGCGGAAAGATTATTCAGGGAATGCAAGAGGATACCGGTGCTACTATCACCATCGAAGAGGTAGACGGTGTAGGCCGTATCGAGATTGCAGGCACTAACAAAAAATCTATTGACGACGCAATGCGTATGATCAAAGGTATTGTTGCCGTACCGGAGGTCGGAGAAGTATATAAAGGTAAAGTACGTTCGATCATGCCTTACGGTGCATTCGTTGAATTCCTGCCGGGCAAAGATGGTCTGTTGCATATCTCTGAAATCGACTGGAAACGTCTGGAAACAGTAGAAGAAGCCGGTATCAAAGAGGGAGACGAAATCGACGTAAAATTGATGGATATCGATCCTAAGACAGGAAAATTCAAACTATCAAGAAAAGTATTACTTCCGAAACCGGAAAAGAAATAAGCAGAATACAATTCTTATATTTATAGACAGATGGCTGAATCACAACAGATTCAGCCATTTTCTTTCCAATTAATTTGTTTTTCTCAAAAAGAATACGTTGCTTTGTTATAAGAAAAAGAAAAAACCTTTAAAACCAGTTAATGTCTCAGAGCAACCATCTTCATACCATGGATACTTTCACCCGGTTCTTTCAAGAGAACCAGGCCAAGTTTCTATCATTCGCTTATTCCTATATCAGAAATAAGACAGAGGCCGAAGATATACTGATGGAATCAATGATTGCTCTTTGGGAGAACCGCGATAAATGGGAAAATGATTCCAATCTACAAGCGCTATTACTAACCATTATCAAAAACAGGGCCTTAAACTATCTCGCACACGAACAAGTACGTCTGCGTGCGGAAGACGACATCAACACCCACCGGCAAAGAGAACTGAACTTACGCATATCTACCCTTGAAGCCTGCGAACCGGATACGATCTTCAACACAGAGATCCAACATATAGTCCGCAAAGCACTCACCAAAATGCCGGAACAAAGCCGGGATATATTCATATTGAGCCGCTATCAAAACACCCCTAACAAAATGATAGCTGAAAAACTCGGCATCTCCATCAAAAGTGTAGAGTTCCATATCACCAAAGCCCTAAAAATACTACGTACCGAACTAAAAGATTACCTGATCTCTATTCTTTTTTAAAAAAAGATTCTTTTTCCGTTAGGGTAACCTTAGGGTAACCTGTTATTATTATAGAAGGGGGAAGAAAGACCTCTCCCTATAATAACAGAAACAAAAAACCTTATGAACCAAGATCTATTATATAAGTATTTTAAAGGGAATGCCAATATCGAAGAAGAAAAGCAAATCCTTGATTGGGTAGACGCCTCCGATGAAAACAGAAAAGCGTTTCAAAAAGAACGTATGCTTTATGACATCGCCCTCTTCTCCGAAGAAAAACAATCCGAGCGTCTCAAAAGAAAAACCCGCATCCTGCCAATACTGCAATGGACAGCCCGTATTGCCGCAGTAATGATAATCTTATTCGGCAGCGGCCTTCTGTTCAAAGATTACCGGTATAATAAATCCGCCCAACTGCAAACAGTTGCAGTGCCCGCAGGGCAACGCGCACAAATCACACTGGCAGACGGAACCAAGGTATGGTTGAACTCTCAATCGACCCTGACTTATGCCAGTAACTTCGGACGCCAGGAAAGAAACGTCCTGCTGGACGGAGAAGCCTATTTTGAAGTTAGCAAGAACGAAAAGATTCCTTTTTTCGTCAATACCGAAACGAATAAAGTACGTGTGGTAGGCACCAGTTTTAATGTATGTGCCTACAACGGAAGCAACGAATTTGAAACGACCCTCGTAACGGGTATAGTCGACATCTATACCTTGAAAGGGGAAAAACCGATCACCCGCCTGGAAAAAGGAGAATTTTTCGGTTTATATAACGGAAAAGCACAAAAGAAAATCCTTCCTTCTTACGACTATCTGAAATGGAAAGAGGGCCTGTACTGTTTCGACGACTCCCCTCTGAGCTGCATGTTCTCTAAATTGGAAAAATACTATAATGTAAAGATTACCGTCAATAATCCGAAATTATTAGATTACCATTGTACCGGCAAATTTAAAGAGCAAGACGGCATCGAACATATCCTCCGAGTGATTCAAAAAGATCATAAATTCACTTATCACATCAACGAAGAAAGAGATAGCATAGCCATAGAATAGGAAAAAAAGAGCTCAATAAAACCTTTAATTTAGTACTAACCCTTTAAAAACCAGAATGCACATGAAGTTATAAAAAATCCATTTATCCTCTAAAAAAGAGAATCGGAAAGTACCCCCATACTTTCCGATTCGAAACAGTCAAAAATCGACCTTAATCAATTTATTAACTTAACACATTACAAAGATATGAGAAAAATTTCTTTGAAAGGGCATTTATGCCCAAAAAGTTTAGCATTCAAGCAAATATTACTTACTATGAAGATTACTATTTTCTTTCTTTTGTTCGTAACATTCCAGGTCTACAGCGAAAACGGGTACTCGCAAAGCGCCAAAATCAGTATCCCCCGCTCAAGCTTGACGGTAAGTGAGTTACTATCCAAAATAGAATCACAGACCGATTATCTGTTTGTTTACAATAAACAGAATGTGGATACCAAACGCACCGTAACTGTCGATGCAGAGAATAAAGCCGTATCAGAAATACTGGATGAAGCGTTCGAAGGCACAGGTATCCATTATGTCATGGAAGGACACAACATTGTTCTTACCAGAAATAACGAAGATACAGCATCCGTACAACAAAACAAGCTTGCTATCAAAGGAATAGTAACCGATACAAAAGGCGAACCGATAATCGGCGCCAACATTTTGGAGAAAGGCACCACCAACGGTACAATCACCGATATAGATGGCAATTTCAGCCTGAACGTTCCTGCCGACGCCATTCTGGTGGTCACCTATGTAGGCTATCAGCCACAAACAATCAGTGTAAACGGGTTGAGGAATTTCAACATAAAGCTGGAAGAAGAAGCGCTCACCCTCGAAACCGTAGTAGTTACGGCAATGGGTATCAAGAAAAAAGAAGCTTCTTTGACTTACTCTACCCAGCAGCTCGGCGGCGATGAACTTACACGGGCCAAAGATCCGAACATGATCAATGCCCTGGCAGGAAAAACAGCCGGTGTACAGATCACCAAAAGCGCCGCCGGTTTGGGTGGATCGGCTAAAGTGGCCATCCGTGGTGCCCGTTCGGCTTTCGCTACCGGCAACAACCAGCCGTTGTATGTCATTGACGGTGTCCCCATGCTGAACAACAGTACGGAATCGACTTCTACCGTAATGGGTGGCGAGAACGACGGTGTAAACCGGGATGCCGGTGACGGTATTTCCAATCTGAACCCGGACGACATCGAAAGCATGAATATACTAAAAGGAGCCTCCGCAGCCGCCCTATACGGCTCACAAGCTGCCAATGGTGTTATTCTGATAACGACCAAAAAAGGAAAAGCCGGTATGCAACGTATTACTTATTCTTCCAATCTGACCGTAGACCATGCCATCAGCCTGCCCGAACTTCAAAATTCTTACGGACGCCTGGAAAACGGGACAAGCAGTTGGGGCAACCAAGCGTCTCTCACCGATTATGATAATGCCGGAAATTTCTTTAACAACGGCATCACTGCTATGAATTCCGTATCCATCATGACGGGAAACGAAAAGATGCAGACCTATTTTTCTTATGCGAACACTACCGCCAAAGGTATCATCGATTCCAACAAATTGCAAAAGCACAATCTTACTTTGCGCGAAACGGCAAACTTCTTCAACGAACGTTTGAAACTGGATGGAAATGCCAATCTGATGACGCAAACCATCAAAAACAGCCCGTCATCCGGCGGTTATTACCTCAACCCATTGGTAAATGTATACGGTTTCCCCCGTGGTATGGATATGGCTCCCTACCGGGACAACTTCGAAACATACGACACCGACCGTAACATGAATCTCCAAAACTGGTATGTCACCAATGAAGACGGTACTATCAGCGAATGGGATCAGAATCCTTACTGGATTAAAAACCGGGTTACAAACAACAATAAACGCTATCGTGCCATGGCTGCCCTGACCGCAAGTGTGGAAGCTACGGAATGGCTGACTATCCAGGCCCGTGGTAATGTAGACTACGTAAGCGATAAATTTGAAAACAAAATGTATGCATCCACCTCACCGAATATTGCAGGAACATACGAAGGTAAAATGAACGGACGCTATGTGTGGTCGGACAACCAACAGTTGCTGCTCTACGGAGATGCAATGGCCATGTTCAACAAGACATTCGACAAGTTCTCCATAAACGGTGCAATCGGTGCAAGTATCAACGTCAGCACAGTCAACTCATTGATGATAGACTCCAAGACGGCTTCTCTATACCGTCCGAACGTATTTACCGTAGCCAATGTCGTGACCTCTTCAAAGGCGAGCATAACGCAAGAGATCGATTCCAAAAGAACGACCCAATCGGTATTTGCAACCGCCCAGTTGGGTTGGGACGAAGCAATCTATATGGACATTACTGCCCGTAACGATTGGTCTTCCACTTTAGCACATACCAACAGCATGAACTCCGGATTCTTCTATCCGTCAGTAGGGCTTACCTGGATTTTATCCAAAAGTCTGAGAATGCCGGATTGGATCTCTTTCAGTAAAATCCGAGGTTCATGGGCACAGGTAGGTAACGACCTTCCGATCGGAATCACCAATCCGGCCGATATCATTCAGGCAGGAGGTACCATCCAAGTCAATGATACCGAGCAGCGTGGCGACTTAAAACCGGAAATAAGCAATTCCATCGAGTTCGGAACAGAATGGCGCTTCTTCAGCAGTCGCCTGGGTATCGACTTCACCTGGTATCAGACAGACACGAAGAACCAATTGCTGAGAATGCCCAACCCGGCCGGTTCGCTTTTTGCATACCGCTATGTCAATGCCGGAAAAATCCGGAACAAAGGTTTCGAACTGACAGTCGATGCCACACCTCTTATGAATGATAACTTCCGTTGGAAAACCGCTATCAATGTATCGGCCAATCGCAATGAAGTGATCTCCCTCCATCCCGATTATACCCAATTCAGCTATGGACAAGAAGGTTTCTCCATGGCTTACCAAATGCGCATCAAGGAAGGTGGCAAGCTGGGTGACATCTATGGAAACGCATTTGCCCGCAATGCAGACGGTACCATTCAAACCAATGCCGACGGCACTCCAATCGGGAAAACCGGTAACCAAGACCTTTTGGGTAACAGTAACCCGGACTGCATGCTGGGATGGAGCAATACCTTTACTTACAAAGGATTCAGCCTTTACTTCCTGATCGATGCCCGTATCGGAGGAGATGTTATGTCACTCACACAGGCCGATCTCGATTCGCGCGGGGTAACTAAGGAAACAGCAGAAGCCCGTGATCGCGGCTACGTAGAATATCAAGGCCAGAGATTCGAGAACGTCAAAGGATTCTACGGCACAACAGGTGGTCGTAACGGTATTTCCGAATACTATATGTATGATGCAACCAATATCCGTTTACGCGAATTATCGCTCGGCTATTCGTTTCCGCAGTCATTGTTGGAAAAGACAAAAGTATTTAAAGGCATCGACCTCTCATTAGTAGCCCGCAACTTGTTCTTCTTCTACAAAGATGCACCGTTCGACCCGGATGCCACCCTGTCGGTAGGAAACAACAATCAAGGCATCGATGTCTTTGGTATGCCCACCACCCGTAACATCGGTTTCAACGTGAAATTTACATTTTAACCCTTTATCCACAGATCATTATGAAAAGATATAAATATATTGCAGCATTACTCATAGGAAGTTTGATCGGTTTTTCCGGATGTACCGATAATTTCGAATCGGACAATGAAATAAAAGGCGCCTTCAATGACGAAGTAAAAGAGTACGATTATCAAAAATACACGATGCCTCTCGAAATCATTCAATCCGGTATTTACTTTCAGTATAACTGGGGCGACGGAATCAATTGGCCCTGGCAGATCACTCAGGCTCTTCAGCACGATATGTTCTCCGGCTATTTCCATGATCAGGTTTCGAAGTTCAATGACAAAAATTCTGTATATAAAATCAATACCGGATGGACGAATGCAGCCTGGAATTATACTTATAAATACATATTTCCCGTAGCCCACTCTTCCGAGCTGAACAGTGAAGGCGTAGAACAAGCCATTCACTATTATGGATTGACCCAAATTCTGAAAGTCGAGCTTATGCACCGCATCTCGGACACTTACGGCCCTGTAGTGTACAGCAAATTCGGAAACGGTGAAGTCAATTCCGTAGATACACAGCAAGAAGCGTATGCCGCTTTCTTCAGTGACCTTGACAAGGGAATCGATGCTATGGACAAATATCTGAAAAACGGAGGTGATGACCTTTCACTCAACGCCAACGACATGCTGAATGCCAAAAGCATAAAAGGCTGGATCAAGTTCGCTAACTCCCTGCGTCTCCGCCTGGCCATGCGTATATCCAACGTAGATAAAACAAATGCCGAAATCCAAGCTAAGAAAGCATTGGCAAATCCATACGGAGTACTTGAAGCCGCCAATGAAATCATCCAAGTTTCCGGACATGGCTATACCAATCCGCTCATCGCGATCGGCGGTTGGGGCGAAGCGTATATGGGTGCTACCATGGCCTCCGTGCTCAATGGTTACGAAGATCCCCGCCGGGAAAAATGGTATAACAAGGCAACTTTAAAAGGATATGAAAATGAATGGTTAGGAATACCGCAAGGCGTATTCATGCAAGAGGGCGATCCTAATTATTACGGTGGATATTCAGCTCTCAATACGGCCGGCGGCGAAACGACTCCGGCTATTCTGATGACAGCTGCCGAAGTCTGGTTTCTCCGTGCAGAAGCCGCTTTACGTGGGTTCAGCAACGAAACTCCCAAAACCTGTTATGAAACAGGTATAAAAACTTCATTTGCCCAATGGGGTGTGGGTGATGCAACCAACTATTTGGCAAGCGATAAAAAACCGTCGGACTATAAAGAAATGGTTCCTGCCAGTGGTGGAAAAGATATGAAAGCTCTTATCACCATCTCCCCTAAATGGAATGATACTGCCGGAAAAGAAGGACAATTAGAGCAAATCATTACTCAGAAATGGTTGGCTTGCTGGCCCGAAAGTTACGAAGCATGGAGCGAACAACGCCGTACCGGTTATCCTAAACTATTTAAGGTACAAACAAACAACAGTGGCGGCACCATTGATACGAATGATATGATACGCCGTCTGCCTTTCTCTACGGACGACACAGATAAAGATCCCGTACAATACGATCTCCTAAAGAAAGCTCTCGGAGGTCCGGATCACGGCGGTACCCGTTTATGGTGGGATGCAGGCAAAAATAACTTCTAAAAAGCCCAAACATAAAGACTTTGATTAATGGTGTTTTCTCCGTATTAGTTTAGTGTTGTAAGGAGAAGATTGGAAGGAGTAAGATCGTGAGATTTTACTCCTTCGTATTTTAAGACTGCCGGTAACTTATTTTCATAAAAATCAGAATCCAAACGCTTGAAAGATTCGAAGCAAATCACTCTTATAACCGCAATGTTACAGCAAGAGCAACTCGATTTTTAAAACCTTCCCGAACATCTCACAAATAAAAAAATCGATATCCTCATCATTGATTCAATGAATCTACCAGTTTCCCATTGATAGCCTTCAACTTCTTCCCGTCCAGCTTAATAACCTTCCTGTCATAAGTCATCAACCCGTTCACCTCTACTTCCACATCAGTAGTCTGTGTATAAACGGCTGCACTGAACCCGCGTGCAATCAAGTCATACAGTTGATTGGCATATTTAATGTATTCATTCGTCACGTCTTCCGATGAATTAAACTGAACATAGCCCCAGTTACGGTTCGGTTCCCAGATATGATCTTTCACAACCCATCCTATACCGCCATATTCACCCAATACATTGGCCCGTTGCCCGTCATAGAGATACATGTCAGGAGCCGGATAATTATGCAGATCGAGCATATCGCCACAAGTATAATGATTACCGCCACTCGCAGGATTCACCAGACGGGTAGGATCATACCGCTTCGTCCACTCGGCGATTTCCGGTGTTTTAAACTGCCCCCATGCTTCATTAAACGGCACCCATGTACCGATACAGGGATACGAATACAGACAATCCATGATCTCTTTCCATTCTTTGCGGTAACAAGCCTCCGACTCTGCCGAACGCTTATTCTCCGTACCATCAAAATATCTGCGATTCTGCCATTCGGGACCACGATCACCACTCGGCATGTCCTGCCATACGATAATGCCCAGACGGTCACAATGGGTGTACCAGCGTGCCGGCTCCACCTTGATGTGTTTACGGATCATATTATAACCGAAATCCTTGGTTTTCTGAATGTCATACAGCAAAGCCTCATCGGCAGGCGCCGTATACAGACCATCCGGCCACCAGCCCTGATCGAGGGGACCAAACTGGAATAAAGGTGCATTGTTCAATTCCAGACGAACAATCCCGTTGGCATCGCGTCCGGTAGAGAATTTACGCATGGCAGCATAACTATCCACCTCGTCCACAATCTTCCCTCCATTCTTCAATGCCACTTTCAGCGTGTAGAGGAAAGGAGAAGAAGGGCTCCACAATTTCATGTCGGCAGGCATGGCAATATCCACCGTTTCCCCATTCACACTTTTTCCGGTAGCCACCAGACGAGTTCCGTCGAATACATTCACTTCCAGCAAATCCGAAGCATCTATTTTATCCGTCAAGACTTTCACAGATAACTGATTCCTGTCAATATCGGGTGTAATACGCAAATTGGTGATATAATGACCGGCCACGGGTTCCAGCCACACTGTCTGCCATATTCCGGTGACCGGTGTATACCAAATACCTTCCGGGCGGTTTACCTGTTTTCCACGAGGCTGATAGCCGTCATCCGTCGGATCCCATACCTTTACAACCAGCTTGTTATCACCCTTACGGTTCATTGCTGTCGTTATGTCGAAAGAAAATGGAGTAAAACCTCCGGTATGGCTACCAACCTTCACATCATTTACCCACACGTCAGTTCTCCAGTCTACAGCACCAAAATGCAACAGTAGTTTCTTTTCTTTCCATGCCTGCGGCACACTGAATGTACGCCGATACCAAAGCTCTCTCTTTGCGCCTACCGTTTTTCCTACTCCCGAAAGAGAAGATTCTACCGCAAAAGGAACCAGAATCTGTCCGTCAAAGCTGGTAGGTATCCCCGGTTTACCGACTTCCGTAATTGCATAATCCCACAAACCGTTCAGATTTTTCCAGTCATCGCGAACCATTATCGGCCGGGGATATTCCGGTAACACTTCAGCTATATTTATCTCATCGGCCCACTTTGTTTTAATACGGTCTCCAGCCGGTTTCCACTGAGCAAAAGATACAGACACAAAAGAGATTAATAAAAAAGAGAAAAATAAAAGTTTCTTCATCGTGCTATGTTTTTAGTTTTAAATTTGCACAAAAATAGCCCGAAGTTCTCTTTCTGAATACAAGATTTAAGCCATTTAATAGTTCTATTATGCCAAATGAGGGTTTATAAGGAGAAATTAGAATCAAAATACAAAATTAAGGAGAGCAGTCCCATATATTCCTCCCGACAAAGCACATACCTTCCTGCTGTTGATAAATATATATTTTCAGAAGCAGAACATCCCCATGTTCTCAAGTAAAACATCCCCATGTTGTACACCACAACATCCGGATGTTTTCATGCATCATCTACTATCCTAATGTCAAGTATACTCTATCATCAACAACTCATTACCATAGTGCTCGACCATAGCATAAGTATATCATGGTTATTGTGAAAGTTATATCGTGATTTATCCTTTCCGGCAAAAACAGTCCGCCAGATGATCATTGATAAACCCCGAAGCCTGCAAATGAGCATAGCAAATGGTCGTCCCGAAGAATTTGAATCCCCTTTTTTTCATATCCTTGCTCATAGCATCGGATTCGGGAGACGATACCGGAATCTCACTCAATGAACGAAAAGTATTGATAATCGGTTTCCTGTCGGGAAAGAATGACAATGTATATTCATAAAAGCTACCGAACTCTTTTTGCAGACCGAGAAACAGCCTTGCATTGGTGATGGTCGACTTGATTTTCAGACGGTTTTTCACAATGCCGTCAAACTGCATCAACCGCTCTACATCTTCATCGGTCATTTGTGCCACCAACCCAGCATCAAAATTACAAAAAGCCTTGCGATATCCCTCCCGTTTCCTAAGGATCGTTATCCAGCTCAATCCGGCTTGCGCACCCTCCAATACAAGAAACTCAAACAGCGTCTTGTCGTCGGTCACCAATTTCCCCCACTCTTGATCATGGTATTTCACATACAGTTCGTCAGTTCCGCACCAACCGCAACGTCCGTTTATTATATCTTGCATAATCATAACATTTATAATACGTTTCAAAGATAATGGATTCACCGCAGCACACCAAATGCTCAACAAACTATTCTACTCATAAACAGCAACCGGCAATTCTCCCCGCAAAGCTCCCAATGCGTTCTGTGCCAAAGCCTCCAACTCATCCTCACCCGGATATACATGCACCGGTGCCAGAAAAGAGATGCGTGCCGTGAGGCGGGAAACTACATACTCGGAATGGGCAATTCCGCCAGTCAACAGGATAGCGTCGATTTTGCCGTAAAGGGTAACAGCCGCCGCACCGATACCTTTGGCTACCTGATAGATCATGGCATTCAATATCAGTTCGGCTTTTTGATCTCCCTTTTCGATAGAAGCCACGATAGCGGGAATATCGGTCGTACCCAAATGGGCTGTCAGCCCGGCACGACCGGAAATGCGTTTCTTTAATTCATCCTTTGTGAAACGCCCGCTATAACAAAGGTCGATCAATGGTCCTGCCGGAAGCGTGCCAGCACGTTCGGGTGAGAATGGCCCCTCACCGTCGAGCGCATTATTCACATCGATGGCACGGCCATGTTCATGCGCACCGATGGAAATTCCACCGCCAAGATGGCAAATCACCAGGTTCAGATCTTCATATCTCGTATGATGCTCACGGGCATACCGACGAGCAATCGCCCGTTGATTCAACGCATGCCAGATGGTGATGCGCGGCATCAGAGGAGAGCCTGTAATGTGAGGAATCTCATCCATCTCGTCCACTACACCGGGATCTGCTATAAAGGCACGGCAACCGGGAAGCATGGAAGCCAACTCATCAGCTATGAGACACCCCAAGTTACAGGCATGCGTACGCATGGCATGAAGCGTATCCTGCCGCATGGCCTCATTCACCTCGTACACCCCGCCGGGAATAGGTTTCACCAAACCGCCACGACCGATAATGGCATCAAACCGGAAAGGAATGCCCTCCTTCTCCAATTCGGTAAGCACAAGTGATTTACGAAATTCGAACTGATCGGTCACCTCCGGGAAAACAGCCAGTTCTTCTACCGTATGTCGGATGTTTCGAACCAGCAACGGCGTTTCGTCTTCATAGACGGCAATCTTTGTCGAGGTAGAACCGGGATTAATAGCAAGAATCTTCATAAGTTGTTTATTTACAGGTGAGGCAGGCCATCGCCATGCTATAATATTTAGACAGACCGGAATCGCTACGCGAGGGCAATACAACCGGACAAACAGGACCTTGCAGCAGTCCCGCCATATCGGCATTGGCAAAAAGGGAAACCGACTTATAGAACGTATTGCCCGATTCTATATTAGGGAATATCAGTACATCCGCCTGCCCGTCGATAGGAGAAACAATTCCCTTTATGCTACCGCTTGCCTGTTCACAAGAAGTACGGACATCCAGCGGACCGTCAATAATTACATTACCGAATTCACCAGCCTCCGCCAACTCGACGATATTTACATAGTCCAGGGAATGAGGAAATTTGGCACTGACTTTCTCCGTGCAATGGATAAGAGAGATGCGCGGCTGTTCTATTCCGAAAGAACGGCAAGTATGAATGGCATACCAGATCATCTCGATACGTTGCTGCAAAGTAGGTCGTGGAATAACGGCAGCATCAGAAAAAAACAGCAGTTTATTATAAGTAGGTATCTGCATGACCGCAAGATGCGTCAGCACTTTCCCTTTGGGTAGCAGCCCTTTTTCCTTGTCCAAAATAGCATGAAGCAGATTATCCGTATTAATAATACCTTTCATCAGAATATCCGCACCGCCTTCACGGACAATACGCACCGCCTCTCGGGCCGCCTCATCCGAATCTTCCATATGGATCGTCTTTACATATTCCGGATATTTTCTCAGAGTCGGATACTTTTCAAGAATAGCCGAATCACCAATCATCAGGAACTCGGCAATTCCTTCTTCAAGAGCACGGGCTATGGCATATTCCGTATTGGCGTCATTGGCACATACTACCGCAATTCTCTTGCGTCGGTTCAGTGTTTTCAGATGGGAAGTCAGCTGATCGAAAGTTCTAATAGGTTCCATAACGTTAGATTTTTAGCAAATATCAGAAAAATGATTGAGAAATACAGCATAGTAAGGGAGAAAAATAACGCGTTTATATAACATTTTGTCATGGAAAGAAAAATTATTTTAAAAACTTATGTCATAATCCGGTGAATACGTACATTTGCAAAAATAACCGAACATATGAACAGCCTGATTCTTCCCCCTTATTTGCACGAAGGCGATAAAGTCGCCATCGTCTCTCCATCGAGCAAGATAGACAAATCATTTCTGAAAGGAGCGAAAAAGCGATTGGAATCCTGGGGACTGAAGGTGATTATGGGCAAACACGCCGGCAGTGCTTCCGGTAGATATGCCGGAACCGTCAAGCAACGTTTGAGCGACCTCCAAAGCATGATGAATGACCCGGAGATAAAGGCCATTTTCTGCAGTCGTGGCGGATACGGTGCGGTACACCTCGTACAGGCACTGGATTTCACCCTCTTTCGCGAATCCCCCAAATGGCTGATAGGATTCAGTGACATCACAGCATTGCACAATCTGATTCAATCCAACGGTTTTGCTTCTTTGCATGCCCCCATGGCACGGCATCTGACAGTAGAACCCGAAGACGATCCCTGTTCTCTGCATCTGAAAAATATTCTAAGCGGCACGTTACCGGAATACTCCTGTCCGAAACACAAATTGAACCGCCAGGGAACCGCCCGGGGGATTCTGAGAGGGGGGAATATGGCCGTATTTTACGGATTGCGCGGCACTCCTTACGACATTCCGCCCGAAGGCAGCATTCTGTTTATCGAAGACATCAGCGAACGCCCGCATGCCATAGAGCGTATGATGTATAATTTGAAGTTAGGAGGGGTACTTGAAAAGCTCTCCGGACTCATCATCGGTCAATTCACGGAATATGAAGAAGACCGTTCATTAGGGAAAGAGCTATACGCCGCACTGGCCGATCTGGTAAAAGAGTACGATTATCCGATCTGTTTTGACTTTCCGGTAGGGCACGTCACCCGCAATCTTCCTCTGATCAACGGAGCGGAAGTAGAATTGAATGTCGGCAAGAAAGCAACAGAATTAAAGTTCATTTGTTAATAAACCATGTCCGCAGAAGCAAACTACAGTGAAAATCATTACTTTTGCCGATATAATACAACAGTTACTTAAAATGAAAAAGAATTATATCATGTCATTAGTGGGGTTATTATTACTTTTCACACTGTCACTTTCTTCTTGCGGCAACAAGAATAAAGCAAGCGAAATGACGAAAGAGACCGTAGCCACCATACAGGCACCTCAGTTCGATGCCGACAGTGCCTATCAATATGTAAAAGAACAGGTCGATTTCGGACCGCGTGTGCCCAACAGCAAAGGGCATGTGGCCTGCGGCAACTATCTTGCCGGACAACTGGAAAAGTTCGGTGCTACAGTTACCAACCAGTATGCCGATCTTATCGCCTATGACGGTACCCTGCTGAAAGCACGCAACATTATCGGTTCTTATAAGCCGGAAAATAAAAAGCGCATCGCCCTCTTTGCACACTGGGATACCCGTCCCTGGGCAGACAATGATCCGGATAAAAAGAACCACTATACGCCAATCTTAGGAGCCAATGACGGTGCAAGCGGTGTAGGAGTACTTCTTGAGATAGCCCGTCAGATTCAACAGCAACAACCCGAACTCGGTATCGATATCATCTTCCTCGATGCCGAAGACTACGGCACGCACCAGGCCAGTGGCAAGCATCAGGAGGACTCCTGGTGTCTGGGATCACAATACTGGGCACGCAATCCGCATGTGCCGGGGTATAACGCCCGTTTCGGCATATTGCTCGACATGGTAGGCGGCCAGCAACCTACTTTCTATCGCGAAAGCTATTCCGAAAAATATGCCAAAGATGTCAACCGGAAAGTCTGGAAAAAGGCTAACGAACTGGGATACGGAAAATATTTCATCGATGAAGTAATGGGGGGTGCTACAGACGACCACCTGTTCATCAACGAAATTGCCGGAATCAAGACGATCGACATCATCCCTTGTGACCCGGAAGGAGAATATTCGTTCGATCCTACATGGCACACAATCAAAGATGATATGGACAACATTGACCGGAATACCCTCAAGGCTGTGGGACAAACGGTGATGGGAGTCATTTACAACGAGAAATAAGAGAGGGGAAGCCTCTCCCCGACCCTCTCCGTGGGAGAGGGAGTAAAGTTGGATCTGTAACCGGATGGTAATCATAAAGCATCTTTGATCCCCTCTCCTGTGGAGAGGTTCTTGAAAGAAAGACCACCAAAATATTATAACTATGTCAATTAATGAATTACAAGACGAAGTAATTGCGGAATTCAGTGATTTCGACGACTGGATGGACCGCTATCAATTACTTATCGACTTAGGAAACGAGCAAGAAGCGCTCGATGAGAAATATAAAACGGAGCAAAACCTCATTGAAGGTTGCCAAAGCCGCGTGTGGTTGCAGGCGGATGAGGTGGACGGAAAAGTTATATTCAAAGCCGAAAGCGATGCGCTGATCGTAAAAGGCATCATAGCCCTACTGATTAAAGTCGTTTCGGGGCATACTCCAGACGAGATTCTGAATGCCGACCTTTACTTTATAGACAAAATAGGATTGAAAGAACACCTGTCTCCTACCCGGAGCAACGGATTGCTTTCGATGGTAAAACAAATGCGACTCTATGCATTGGCGTTCAAAGCCAAAGAGAGTAAAGAATAAGATCCGGTCCGCCCGTCAGAAATGTGCAGAGGTCACAGAGTAACAATCAAAAGATGGTAAACTCTGTGACCTCTGTGCATTTTTTATGCCGGATCATTCATCTAACAAATGACGCAAAATATAGCTCACATGTAGAAAATCCCTCTCCACGTGCTTTCCATGCAGCATTATTGCTACAAAAGTCTCATTTATTGCCAAATTTACAACAGTATAAAACTTCCAAAACGGCTAACTTTGCCTTATCCGGGGCATACTGTGTACCTGTCTGTTTTTCCGGAATAACATGAATAAAGCAAAATAATCCATATTCAAAGTATTTTTCTCTATTTCCCTGTGCAGAAAAACCCGATTACTTTGCAATATGAATAAAACAGCAGAATTCATTTACAAACTAAATAGTATTTATACCATGAAATTAAAAGCGATTTTACTGGCAGGACTTCTCTGCCTCTCCGGCATCATCCATGCCGCAGATAACCCAGTAATAAAAATCGAGACGGCAACTACCAGCCTTATTTTCCGCGTAGGAGATAACGGCCGGCTCTATCAATCCTATCTGGGGAAACGACTTCACAACGAAGCCGACATCCGTCATCTGCCCCAAGGTACAGAGGGTTATCTGACACACGGTCTGGAAGATTATTATGAACCGGCCCTGCACATCGTACACAATGACGGCAATCCTTCGACATTGCTGAAATACACCTCACATAGCAGCCAAAAATTGACAGACGGTGCTACCGAAACGGTCATCACTCTGAATGACGACCAGTATCCGATCACCGTCAAACTGCATTATGTGGCCTATCCCGCCGAAAACATCATCAAGACATTCAGCGAAATCAGCCACAAAGAAAAAAAACCGGTCAGCTTGCAGAAGTATGCTTCATCCATGTTGCATCTGAACCGCAATAAATACTTCCTGACGGAATTTTGCGGTGACTGGTCACACGAAGCCAATGTCACCGAACGCGAACTGGCCTACGGTAAAAAAGTAATCGACACCAAATTAGGCGCACGCGCCAACATGTTCGTATCCCCTTTCTTCCAGGTATCACTGGATAATCCATCGGAAGAAAATGCCGGTGAGGTATTGGTAGGTACTTTAGGATGGACCGGTAACTTCCGTTTTACTTTCGAAGTAGATCATCAGAATCATCTGCGCGTCATCAGTGGTATCAACCCTTATGCATCGGAGTACAGCCTGCCGGCGAATGAAGTGTTCCGTACACCGGATTTCTACTTTACCTATAGTTTGGACGGTAAGGGACAGGCCAGCCGCAATTTCCACGACTGGGCGCGCCGCTATCAGGTGAAAGCCGGAGACGAAACACGCATGACGCTGCTCAACAACTGGGAAGCTACTTATTTTGATTTCAACGAAGATAAATTAGTTGCTCTTATCGGCGAAGCCAAACATTTAGGTGTAGACATGTTCCTGCTGGATGACGGATGGTTTGCCAATAAATACCCGCGCAGCAGTGATCATCAAGGTTTGGGCGACTGGACGGAAACCGCCGACAAACTGCCTAACGGCATCGGTAAGTTGACTGCCGAAGCAAAGAAACAAGGAGTCAAGTTCGGTATCTGGATCGAACCGGAAATGGTAAATCCAAAAAGTGAACTTTATGAAAAACATAAAGACTGGGTGATCCGTTTCCCCAATCGCGAAGAATATTATTTCCGCAACCAATTGGTACTCGACCTCAGTAATCCGGCCGTACAAGACCATGTATTCGGCGTAGTAGACCAACTGATGACAAAATATCCGGATATCGCTTTCTTTAAATGGGATTGCAACAGCCCCATCACCAACATTTATTCAACCTACCTGAAAGGGAAACAAACACATCTATATATAGACTATGTGCGCGGACTCTATAAAGTGCTTGAACGCGTCAAAGCCAAATATCCGAACTTGCCGATGATGCTCTGCGCCGGTGGCGGAGGACGTTCCGACTTCGAGGCATTGAAGTACTTTACAGAATTCTGGCCAAGTGACAACACCGATCCGATCGAACGCCTGTTCATCCAATGGGGATTCTCACAGGTATTCCCCAGCAAAACCCTGTGTGCACACGTGACTACATGGAACAAGAAAACCAGTGTCAAATTCCGTACCGACGTAGCCATGATGTGCAAATTAGGGTTCGACATCAAAATGGATGATCTGACAAACGACGAACAAACGTATTGCCGCCAAGCCGTACAGGAATATAATCGCCTGAAACCCGTTATTTTAGAGGGTGACCTTTATCGTCTCGTATCTCCTTATGAAGGTGAACGCGAACATACCTCTTCCATGTACATCAGCAAGGACAAAAGCAATGCAGTCGTATTTGCTTTCGATATCCATCCGCGCTACGGAGAACGGCTGCTTCCGGTACGTCTGCAAGGCTTGGAAGCTAACAGAATGTATAAAGTGAAAGAGATCAACCTGATGCCGGGCGCATGGCCCAGCTTGGGAGGAGATGATCAGGTTTATTCCGGAGAATACCTGATGACGGTAGGTCTCGGCCTGTTCACAGGACAAGATTTAAGCAGCCGCATCATAGAGGTTAGTGCCCAATAAGAAAATCCGTCAAGAGAAAGTACTATCTTATAAAAATTCTTCATTAGTATCCTGTGCCCCTGTATCTGCCCTCCGGCAGTGCAGGGGCACTAACTTTTTTAATCAGAATTCAATATAAAATTCATCTCGCACAATTTCTTCTCTTTTCACATAGTGGAATTTACTCAGCAAATAAGTAACTGAAATAGAAGTTTTTAAAAAATATGATGTAATCACTATTTTATTTCATATTTTTTTCTAATTTTGCTAACAACATAAATTCATTATGAAATGCCCATGATATAAAAAAACAATGTAATTTATAAAGTTAATTGAATAAGAATTTATGGTCATATAGACTTCGTAGAATATGAAAAGATTAATTTATATATTGCCTTTTATTGTATTTTTGCAATTAAATGCACAAACATTCGGTTCAGGTCAGAAATGGGCAGATTTTCATACCAACAAAAAGGCTTTATCTCATCCCGTACCTACCAATATCCAGAAACATTTCGACATTGCTATAAATGAAATAAGCCAGATGTTGAAAAGGGAAAAACCTTTAAGTTTTAAAAGGGCGGTTTTTCTTGTAGAGAATGCTTATTGTGAAGGCAAAATGAGTTGGGAGGATTATAACAATGAAATATTGAGAATAAAGCCCATACTTAATAAAATGATAGACAACCGCAATTTAAGACAATATAAAACCGCTGGAAATTGGGCTGTATTTACCTATATGTCTGATAGTATCCCGGAAAATAACTTCAAACCGTATCAATATGATTTTGAAAATTTCATGAGTGATTCGGATCTGGAAAGTTCTTTAGTTTCACGCCTTTTAAAAACCAAAAGAGGCAATTGTAGGTCCTTACCTTTTCTTTATAAGATTTTGGCCAATGAAGTGAATGTAGAGGCATTTATAGCAATTGCTCCTATGCACTGCTATGTAAAGCACAGGGATGAAAAAGGAAATTGGTGGAATTTGGAAATGACAACCGGATCTTTTTCACGATCAAGCTTTATTATGGAAACCTTCAATGTTTCCGAAATTGCTATAGAAAGCGGTTTGTTTATGAAATCATTGTCAGATATTGAATCTGTTGCATATTGCATATGTGACCTATTAAACTATTATGAGTATAAAACAGGAAGATATTCAGATGATTTTATCAGGAAATGTTACAGCATTGGTTTACAGTACTATCCCAATAGCCAATTGCAAACTAACAAAGGAAACGATTTAAAATTTCGATTAGACAGTAAAATAATCGATATGGGACTGAAAGGATATAGAGACATTATTAATTATCCGGAACTTATGAGAGAATTTGAAGCAATGGATTCCACGTTCCAATATCTTTCGAAAATTGGCTACTCTACAATAAAACCTGAAGATTATGAAAAGATGGTCAATGATATAAAAGTGAAACAGACAAAATTGAATACAGAGAAATAACATAAATCAGTATACATTATGAAAAGGCAAATTTTATTTTTGAGCATAATAACGTTTTTTGCGTTGAGTGCTTTGGCACAGACTCCTTATGACAATTTTGCACCGGAACAGAGTGTAAAATCAATGATTGAAATGCCCGAAACGAAATTCAAAGTAGTAAATTCGGACTCAAATAGCAAAATACATAGCATTGAGTTTGATAAAAACACCTTGTCTTTGAATTTATTAAATGAGAGCGACAGTGTGCTTAAATCAATTATCCTCAACCCAAATGAGAAAAAATTTATGTCGATTGATCCACATGCTGAAAAGTACTATAGTATTAGTCCCTATGCCTATTGTTTTAATAATCCCGTAAATGTTATTGATCCAGATGGAAAAGACAGCTATCTATTGATTTGGTTTTCAGGAAATAACGAAACTGGACATGCTGGAATTGCAATTGATAACTATAAACAACAAGAAGTCAGAGATAAGAAAGGAAATGTCGTATTAGACAGTAAAGGAAATCCCACTTATGAAATGGTCAAAGATGGGACTATGACATATTACGATTTGTGGCCCAATAGTCCTGTAGGAAAAACTGAGTTACAAAGCAATGTAAAATCTGATTACTCGAAAGGGGTGACAATCAATAGTTTATCTGATTTACAAACAAAAGATCCAACAGGATTGAGAAGTGGAAGTGTTAGTGCTGAAGGCAGAGCTGCTGATGGAATTGTGCAGATAAATACAACTTACGACCAAGATACAAAAATTCAAGGTTATGCTTCTAATACATCAAATTCGGGAAAAGCATATAATGCTAGCAGTTTTAATTGTTCTACATTTGCCGAAAATGCTTTAAAACAGGTATTTCCAACATTAGATGCCAGCCAGTTTGTGAAAATCCCAGGTGCTTTAAGGTTTATATATAACGACACAAGAGTTGTAGCACCAAACAATTTATACAATGCTACAATGGCATTACCAGGTGCTACAAATATAAAGGGGCCAAAATCTGTTGTTGCTAAACCTTATTTGCAATATTATGGAAAATAGACATTTAAAATCTTATATAATTATATCTGCGTTGATAATGCTTTCTTGTACCGAAAATAAATCCACAATTTTAGAAACCCCATTTGTAACGGTGGTGAAATTAGTATCTGCAGAACAAAGTTTGGCTTTTGAAGAAGCAATACAATACATAGATGTAATACAGGTATATTCAAAATTAGGGTTAGAAAATCCTGAATCGGATTGGAAAAGAACAATAAAACTTCAATACAATCTCGGTAAAGACAAAAAAATCTCAAACGATTTTAAATATTATGACTATAACATAGAAGAAACTATAACAGAAAATAATGCGGTCGTTTGTTTCAAAGCAAGGAATACAAACAGTTCTATAAAAAAGATAACTTACGGATTAGAAAAACGCCAAAACAGATGGATAGTTATTTATATTGATTATTTCAAATAGTATTTATCGTAGTAAATACTGTTTTGTGATTAAAAAAACTTGAAAGGTAAATTAAATTCCACAGGTAATCAATCTATAAAAAATGGATATGAAGATATGCTATTCCTCACTACTATTAACTGTAGTCAGCCTTTGTTTATCATTGAGATTAGAGGCAGTCAGTCATACAGCCTACTTGGAGGTTTTGGAAGTAAAAAAAATAAAAAATTACTACCTATTCTTGATTGTATAATCAAACATGAGCAACAATGTGTTTACTATACTCCCAACTTAATTTTTAACATTTATTCCCGTAACCTTAACGATTCTATTGATGAAGTGTAAATCGCGCGATAGGTTCAATATTAACCAGATTAGAATTGGATGAGAAGTGCTTTGAATATGCCGGACATTTGTTTCTTGTAGAAAGATATAAGAATTCATTATTCATCAACACAAACCAAAAGAAGCAAATTTCTTATTATATAGAAACCAATAATGTTGTCATAAACTACTATAACGACACCTATTCTTTTTGGATTTATCATTATATTAGTGATAGATTCTTTTTTAGAGACATGTATGATACTTATTGTAAACCAACAAGGAGTCAATATGGACGTTAAAAAAAAGATTTTTTTATTTTTGCTCATTGGAGGTGTAACCGTAATTCAAGCACAAAAAAACGAAAGGTTTACCCCTCCAAATATGACACAAAAAACTCATACATTCGCATTACCTGAATTGCAAATTGACAGTACTTTTATTACTAATTTAAACACTGAGTATACAGCAGAAGGTGGAATAATATCAAGTAGAGGAGAGAGTGCTTTTTCTGGAGAATTTGCAAAAGCCGGACTTCCTATGCCTACGATTATTGAAGCAAACGGAGGAATTCCAGTTGCTTTAATATCTAATTTTGGCGGTGATGGCCTAACAGTACAGACATCTAATGGAACGCACTCAATCATTGTTGGTAGTAAGCATCCTAACGGGCGAGCTGTAACGACCGGACATGAAGTAATTGGGCATGGTCGTTCACTATCACTAGGACGGGGACAAGCGAATCAACACATTGATGCAATTCGGACTGAAAACTTAATTTTACGTGTTATGGGGATTGGCTATATTAATAACGGTAGTAATCATGGACCAAGAGTTATAATTCCGAATCCATCTATTCTACCAGGATTTAGATAAAATTACGATATGAAGTTCCTTTCAAATGTTTTATTGATATATTTAGCAGTTCCAGTCTGGTTGTCTGGGATAGCTAATGCCCAGACTATTAATATTTATGATGAATATAAAGCTGGTAGGAGAATTATTAAAGAAATAATCACCGATAATAATTTGGAAAAAACTTTAACCGGTTACGCTTATGGTGGTTATTTTATCGGTCAGTCTCTTTTTCTCATTATAAAAGAAGGCGATTCCTCTTTTGAAGTATATCAAGGAGAAAAAGACAAAGGAATCCTAAATACCTATAAATTTGATTTGACGGATAAGCGGTTAAGTTCTTTATTTGCATGGACAAAACATGATAAAGTAACATATAATATTCAAACCTCTGAATACTCCGCCATTTATTACTACTTTGCATTATATGATAAGAGTCATAATGAAAAATTAGAGTTTAATATTTCGACAATGACTGCATATAAAAAAGCTCAAAAATCAAGAAAGTTCCGCAAGTTGTTGCCATTTACAAAAGAGCAACAAAAGCTCATTTGGAAATTAACCAGTCACTTCTAAATATTTTAGAAAAGCATACCTTTAGAGTATATGAGGTTATAACAATTAACGGTCAAATATGGATTCTTTTGCCCATCCCACTACCGGAGCAGAAGTTGGAGAATGGGGAGATGTTTCTTTTTCTCGTTCAATAACTAATCATCGTCAAGCAGGCGGATTAAGCAGGCCAGTATTTAATATTTATCTACCTGGCAAGAAATCATATATTAAATATGAACCTAATTCAATAAGGAGTCAATATGGACGTTAAAAAAAAGATTTTGTTATTTTTGCTCATTGGAGGTGTAACCGTAATTCAAGCACAAAAAAACGAAAAGTTTACCCCTCCAAATATGACACAAAAAACTCATACATTCGCATTACCTGAATTGCAAATTGACAGTACTTTTATTACTAATTTAAACACTGTATTATTTTCTCAAAAAGGATGTGGAGTAAAGAAAGATAGTAAGTGGAAAAATTTTTTCATACTTTTTAAGGCAATAGACAGTACGAGTTATTCGATCTGTTTAAGTCTTGAGGATATACCAGCAGAAAAATCTATAGTTTTTTTTAAGTATAATGATTTTTATTACTGGTTACATGGAGAAATACCTCCTAATATTATATCAAAAACTAAAACTAAAAAAAGGTTTTCTTACAAAGAACCTATTCCTGCTTTCTACGATCCCCCTTTTTGGACTTTAATATATCATATCCAAACTGGAAATATTGAGTTCAAAGGTCAGGATTGCCATTAACAATTAGTCTATATGTCAATACGAAACAGAACTCAAAACACTGTATGAGAAGTTCCCCAAAGACGTAGCAAATTTTTCTGAAAGACGCACATCTTTTTCATAAACAGAATCTATTCTGCAAAATAAGCTACATTCAGTATGTTTTTACCCCTTTCCCCCCCTTCACCTTTTTTCTCAATCGGTTTATTCATCGGAGATACAGGGTGAAGGTGCGCTGGGATGCGTTCTTACGAATCCTACAAACGGTCCTTAGCTCCTACGGGCACCGTGTTCGGACAGCTTTTGCACGGTTGCAAAAACCCTTCACCCCGTATCCCCCTTGAACAAGGAGATACAGAGTGAAGGGTGAATGTAGTGAAGGGGGTAAATCCCAAGTGATATTCTGTTATCCGGAACCGGATTTTATCTTTTGAGCAACCTTACCGACCGATTATTTTACCAGAATCGTTTTATTAAAATGAATACGGTCGGAAGAACTTCCTATCTGTATTTCAAACTCACCCGGTTCCACCACAGGTTTCATCCGGACATCGTAAAGGGCCAGTTCGGACATCGGTACTTCCAAAGTCACTTTTTTCTTCTCTCCGGCTTTAATAAATACTTTCTTAAAAGCCTTTAATTGCTTGATAGGAGTAGATACCGAACTGATCTTATCGCGGACATAAAGCTGAACCACCTCTTTTCCATCCCGCTTTCCGGTATTTTCCACCTCTACTGTGGTCACAATCGTACCCTGATCGGAGTAAATGGAGTCATTCAATGTACATCCGGAATAATTGAAGTTCGTATAACTCAATCCATAACCAAACTCCCAAAGTGCATACGGATGTTCAAAAATATAATGCCCGGCAGGTTCTTCATAGGTACCCGGACGGTCAAAACGCTGCACACGGTCCGTAGGATAATAATTATAGAAACAAGGCGTGTTACCCGTACTCCTCGGAAACGACACATTCACGCGTCCCGAAGGATTGACATTCCCTACCAGAATATCGGCAAGCGAGCGTCCCTGCTGCTCTCCTGCATACCATTGCACCAGCACTGCATCCGCATTTTCTTTCGCCCAGCTCATTACCAACGGCTTACCGGATATCAAAACGACAATCATCGGTTTGCCCGTGGCCTTAACGGCTTTCAACAGTTCCGATTGGTTTCCGGGAAGCTCCAGAGAAGAAAGGTCGAAGCCTTCACCGGCTGTCGAGTAACGAGGACCACGACCCAGAAACGTACTGCGCGTACCTACCGCCACAATAGCCAGATCACTCTGCTCTACGGCTTTCACAGCCTGCTCTATGTCTTTACTATCCGCCCGGTTCCACCAGTTACAGCCATCCGCCTGCAAAATGGTTTTCTTTTTACCCAGTACTTGCTGCAATCCCTGATACAACGTCACCCCCTCTTTGGTATCCGGTGTTGTCCAGGAATAATCACCGAAAACAGTCTGATTGCTATTCGGGCCTACTACGGCAATAGATTTATATTTAGACAAATCGAGCGGAAGGATATTATTCTTATTTTCCAACAGAATAGTGCTTTCGTCGGCTACCTCTTTTGCCAATGCAATGTGTTTGTCCGAGCGAACCACCTTTTTCACCAGTTTCGGGTCACCGTAATAAGGACGGTCGAACAAGCCCAAAGCAAACTTCACGTACAAAACACGACGAACCGCCTTATCGATATAAGCTTCATCGATTTTGCCCTCTTTCACCTGTTGCTCCAACGTTTCATAATCCGAATCCACGTCCAGATCCACACCGGCAATCAACGAAACCTTTGCAGCCTCTTCACGGGTGGGGACGGCATAATGAAAAGTCATCACCCGGTCCACAGACCCCCAGTCGGAATAAACATACCCTTTAAAGCCCAATTCATCACGCAGCACATCCGTCATATAGTAAGGAGAAGCCGACACAGGTATGCCATCATATGCACTGTAACAACTCATGATGCACAACGGATTCGTCTCCTTAATCACACGGGCAAAAGGATAAAGATAGATACTCCGGAATTCCCGTTCACCGCCACTGACAAAAGCGCAATTCAGACCACCGGCCGGTGTTCCGTGTGCCACGAAATGTTTGGGCGTACAGGTTATCTGATGTTTCTGGTATCCTTTCACAAAGCCAATTCCCATTTCCGAGATAAGGAAAGGATCTTCTCCATAGGTCTCCTCTACTCTTCCCCAACGCAATTCACGGGCAATGTCGAATACCGGTGAAAGTACTTGGTGGATTCCCATTGCCGCAGCCTCCTTGCCGGCAGCATCCGTCATACGCTCAATCAGTTCCGGATTGAAAGTACTCCCCTGCGCAATGGAATGTGGGAAAAGAGTCGAATTATTCTGAAGGATTCCTTGAATACCCTCCACGGCTGTCAGGATAGGAATTCCCAGACGGGTCTTGGTAAGCATATACTTTTGCAATTCATTATAGATGCCCGCACACTCTTCGGCAGTCTTTCCCATTTCGTGTGTGCAACCATAGCTCTGCCCTTGAAAGATGGATTCTATCTCATCTATTCTCCCGACAGGCTTATTCTGCAATTGCAATGTTTTTTCATGAAGCGTCATACGCCTCAGCAAATCCTCTACCCGGCTCTCGATAGGCGCCAGAGAATCTTTATACAAAGGTCTCTCCTCCGTTTCCCCGGCCCAAGCGGTGGCAGTTCCCATACCTAATACGAGGGCGATCAAAAATTTTCTTGTTTTCATACCTGTATCCTAAAATGTTATTCTACTTCTTTCTCTATCGTGTTTATTTTATGAATCTTGTTCAGAGCAACGGCATTGATACGGATGTCCGCGCTCTTTTCTCCCATACTGGCTACCCAACCCAACAAAAGCGTTGTTTCCTCATCCAATGTGAAACTCAAAGTCTTTGTACCGGTAGTACGCCCCCAATTGACAGAAGCCAAAGCGGTAGCCGCTACCTGATCGGTATCCGGAAAAACATCTGCCACCACCACAGCGCCATACGGGTTCAGATTATTCCCCTTAGAGGTATTCACATTAAAAGAGAATTCATAGGTTCCGGCAGGCAAGGTCACCTTTTGCCAGATTTTACCGTTTTCAATGGCACTGTCATAATTGAGAGTAGACATATTGATAAATGTCTTACCGGCAGAAGCCTCATAGAAAGTTCCCGTACGACCGCCGTTTTGAGTAAGCAGATTGGGAGTGTATTCCCAATCTTTCAATACACCGCTCTTTTCTGTCCCTTCATCCTGACGCGCAAATGGTTCGGTAGCATTCTTCATCACAGTACCCGTCAATGTTTCATCCGCCTCCACATTCGCCTCAATGTCAAAAATATCCACAGCAGCCGTATCCGGCAGATAATAAGTTTTCATTCTGAAACCACTCATCGATTTGTACTCCTCTAAAACGGTTTCCTGTTCACTCTGTTCTACCTGAACCATACGTTCCTGCCCATTGACGTCCGTATACCAGATATGGACGTACGGAGAATGGCTATCGGCAGTAGACCAGCTAATCGTGGTAGAGTTGTTCTCACATTTCACAGACGAAATGCCCCGGTTGTACAATGTGCTCTCATAGATCGAGCCGTAAGAAGAACCGATCAGCGATTCCGGTACGGAAGCATGTCCTTCATCATCAAAAGTCTGTACTACAAAGTTATAAATACCCTCTTTCAACGGAATATCATATGTAAACACTTCCGCTCCCTCCTGACGCTGAACGGGCAGGTCAATCACATCCTTTCCCATGTTGTAAGTGATACGCAACCGGGTAATCTTCGGGTCGATCAGAATACCGTAGAACTGCACACGTCCTCTGCCCGAACGCATCTGCATCGCCTCCGGTTTGCCGATATACAGTATTTCCTTTCCATCTGTATACTTCAGATAATCATCCATCTTTGTGCAAGAGGAAAAATTGCCAAGCAACAAAAGCAACACTCCTATTGCCGATATATATTTAACTATCAATTTCATAATTCAAGCATTTATCAATTATTCGTTTCCGATTTATCATCTCCCCAGAAAGTAACTTCCGTAAACGTCATATTCGAGTTACCGGTCCAGTTATCGATACACTTAATGCGGATATAGCGTACACGCGGTGCATCCAACGGGAAATTCGCGTTATCCCCTTCCTTGGCGGCCAGACGGTCGTCTTCGGTCAGTTCGCTTCCCGGCAGGCCGGACGGCTTTTCATTCTCAATATGAAGCAGTTTTGTCCAACTGTCCCAACTTCCGGATTTATCCAATTCCGCACATCCCCAGACTTCATAGATCTTCGGAGAAACGTCATTATAGAAGTGCTTATCGTCTTGCACGAATTTCAAATTGAAACGGCTCAACTTGGCCAGCACACCGAGATCGAAAGTGAACCAGGTAGGCCCATCGTGTTCTTCAATACCCGTATGAGCGCCGGTTTGTCCGTCACCATCGGCTGCCGCCCGTCCGTCCCAGATATATTCCATCTTGCTTTCATAGAAAGTACAGGGGAAGTCGCCCGGCAAAATAACTTCTTTAAACTTCTTCTTATCGAGTTCGGCCTCGTATATCGGAGTCAGGTTTTCCTTTTTCACCGGAGATCTGTTTCCCCATTTATCTTCAAAACAGATCTCAAAATCACGGGGAACATCCAGAAAACCACGTACAGAGAAAGTCGCTTTCGCCAATCCTGTATAGAAAGTCTCCGCATTGACCATTTCATTGTCTGCATTCGGAGTAGAGACGTACACTGCGAGGTCGGCTTTCGAAGCATTGTCAAATGAGAAAGTCATTCCGCCGAAGTCCGGTTGTACCTCCAATGTTTCGTAAGCAGCCTGCACCGGAGGCGTATCTGCCGCAACCTGTATATTCACCGGTTCCGAATAATTTTCACTGCGATCCACGGCATATACATCCAACGAATAAGTGTCCGTATCTCCAAAACCCTCTACAAGCAATGTATTGGTGAAGTAGGAAGCCTTGAATTCGTATTTCTTTCCTGCCTTGTTCGTATAACTCGCCGCCACATAAAGCAAGTCCGGATCCGAAGGCAGGGTATAGGTAAGAAGTACCGAACCGGACATCTTTGTATAAGTAACATCACGTACCGGCGCCGGTGCTTCCTTGTCGTTTTCCAAAGGCTTCACAACGTCGTTCTGACAACCGGCAAAGACCGCCAACAGCCCTAAAGCGAGTGCATATATTTTTATTGATTTCATATTTCTTTCTGTTTTTAATCCTAAAACCATTTATTGCCATCCCGGATTCTGCACCAGATTGGGATTGATTACCAACGATTTCTCTTTAATCGGCCAAAAGTAATCGCGCGGTGCCACAAACTGCTGCGTATACATCGTAGTGAGCTGATAATAAGTATCCACTGTTTTGCCACGGGGATTCCATGCCATCAGCGTCTTGTTATATTCTTTATCGGCAATCTTCCAACGACGGACGTCCCAGAAACGCTGCCCTTCAAACATCAGCTCGATGGTGCGTTCACGCTGGATAATTTCCCGTAATCCCAACTGCGTTCTGAACTTATTCGGTTTACGCGAATGCTCTTCCCAAGATTCTTTTACACCCGACAAACCGGCACGCTCTCTGATTTTATCGACATAGCTGATTGCCAAAGTACGGGCCACTTCCGAATCGGAAGCCTCATTCACAGCCTCTGCATACAGCAAATACAGATCGGCCAAACGAAATTCCGGCCACGGATACTGTTCCGAGTTCCAGCCGCTCTCTGTGTTTACGAAACCCAGATTGACCAGTTTCTTTGCCCAATAACCTGTTTTAGAATATCCGTAAGCTCCTAAGATACCTTGTGCCTGACCGGCACGTCCTTTCAACTGCCAAATATCGGATGAGTTTCCGGAAACACAGTTACTCTGATACCACAAACCACCGTCAAAACCGATATTGGCATAATAACGAGGTTCACGGTCGAAATTGGCAGTCACCGTTTCGTAATCCGGTATCAGATAAAATTCATTCGCCGTGTTACTGGTATTTTTCTTCACTTTCAGACGGTTGGCATATTCCCACTCCTTATCCTCGTCGAGAGGAATACCATTTTTAGTATAATACAATTCCGTAACATACATGGTCGGGTTAATCTTCTCGGAAGCACCGTGCATATTCGACGGATATTTACCGACACGTGACATACAAGACTGCTGCAAGCCGCTTACCGGACGACCGGACAATCCCCAGATCAGTTCATCGTTCCATTTCTCCGTCACGCATTCACGCAAGCTCAACTCCCGTTTCAACCGGTCACTGAACAGCATGTTCGTATGGGTTTCGTGCAATACGATCTCCGGGCTGACACCACCCTCTCCCTGTTCGCACATCTCGATTGCTTCTTCACAGGCCTCTTGGGCATCGATCCATTTCTGTACGCTGTATTCCTGACTAAACAGATGCTCCCCGTCTTTATTCGTAAAATCGGCATAATCCGGATTTCCATTGAACAACGGGCTGGCTGCCATCACCAGCAACTTAGCTTTCAGCATCAAAGCGGCCGGACGGGTGATACGTCCCAGTTCGGTTGCCTGATCATCTATTTTCACAGGCAAATCTGTTTTTGCTTCATCAAGCAGGTCGGAAATAAAAGCCACCACCTTATCGACCGGGGCACGTTTCAAGCGCACCTCTTCGGGTGTGGAAGAGATAGGCAGGTTCTCATTAATAATCACAATCGGACCATACATACGCAACAGCAGATAGTGATAATAAGCCTTCAGGAATTTTACCTCCGCCAGCCATCTCTTCCGCATGGAAGGTGCAAGATCACCTACATAGTTCAGATCGGAAACATAAGTAAGGAAAGTATTGCAATCACGAAGTCCTTCGTACAAGCTGTGGGCTGCCCCATTACCGCCATCCCAATAATTCATATAAGGATCGTTCACATTCTGATATCCCAAACCGATACGCCAGGTTGCATAATCATCCCCACTCTGGATGGGATAAAAAGTAGCCAACTCGTCACCTCCCATCAATCCCACGTTGGCACGCTCGCTATGATACTCAGGGATGTATGAGTAACAGGTAAACAGATACTTCTCGGCTTCATTACGGTTGCTGAAAGAATGTTCGATCGTACCGACATTATCGGGCACGACATCCAGATAGTCACTACATGCACTCAATCCCCACATTCCGCCGGTCAATAACGAGACACATGCCAGATTTCTCAATTTATTTTTAAGATTATATTTCATTGCTTTCGTCTCCTTCATTTAAAAAGTTAATTGAACACCTATATTAATCACCCGTTGAATAGGATATCCCAGGCCATTACCTCCCATTTCGATATCCCACATGCTGAATCCGCTCAAAACAAACAGGTTGTTACCGCTACAATAGATACGGGCCGAATTTATATAAGCCTTTTTCGTCAATGTCTCCGGGAAAGTATATCCCACTTCCAGCGTCTTCATACGCAGGAAAGCACCGTTACGCATAAACCAGGTACTTTTCTGGATATTGTTCTCCATACGGGTCGTACTCAGGCGTGGCCACAAAGCGTAAATGTCCCGGTTGGTCTCTGTCCAATGGTTGTCTGCATAAGCTTTCAGCAAAGGAATATCCTTCCACATATAAGCGTTATCCCAATTGGTATCCTCGTATACGTGCACAAACGGAGAAGTATTCTTTGCATCGATCCAGAAAGAGGAACGGGCAGACCCTTGGAAGAAAGCGGAAACGTCAAAACGGGCGCTACCGAAAGAGAAACCGAAACCGTAGATGATTTCCGGAACGGTAGGAAAACCGATAGGCACTTGGTCCAGTTCGGTAATCTGTCCGTCACCGTTTACATCCCGGTATTTGATATCACCCGCCCCATATTCGCCAAAGGTCTGCTTCGGAGAGTTGGCCACATCGGCATCGTCAATGAACAGACGCTCGGCAATATAACCGAATTCCTGATTTAACGATTGTCCGACGTGAAGTTTGTACTTCTCATTGTATTCCGGTTCTTCATATTTCAGGAATTCGCTATGGGCATAGGTGAAGTTTCCGTGCACCTGCAACCACATGCCATTCCGGTATGCCTTGTTATAATCGAGCGACAAGTCCAAGCCACGCGCTTTCGCTTCACCCACATTGGCACGCACCTTTGCCGAAAGTCCCATTGTAGAAGGTATAGACTCCCTATCCATCAGGATATTAGTACGGTGTTCCGTAAAATAGTCGGCTTGGATATTCAATCCGTCGAACAATGTAAATTCTACGCCATAATTCGATTTGTAGGCTTTCTCCCAAGTGATATCACGGTTATCATAACGCCTCACGGTCACACCGTTCTTTGTATAATTGAAGTCCGTACCGAAATTATAGCTCTTGCCGGCATCGTTTGCATCCACCTCGGAAAGATAGAAGAAACGGTCGTCTTCGTCACCAATCGCATCATTTCCGACCAGACCATAGGTATATTTCAACTTAAACTTGGGAAGAACCTTTTTCAATGGTTTCCAGAACTTCTCGTTCGAAATGTCATAACCGACACCGATAGCCGGGAAGAAACCGTAACGTTCCGAACGGTAAAAGCGTTCCGAACCGTTGTACCCGAAGTTAAACTCAGCCATATAGCGATTGTCGAATGCATAAGTAAAACGGCCGGATAAGCCCTGGTTACGGTAAGGCAACGATTTCTGCAAATTGTCTTTCCCCGAATCGTCAGTGATATTGGATACCTTCTTTTCGCGACGTTGATAAACCAGCAAACCGCTTATATCATGATTACCGAAAGAACGGTTGTAAGACATAGCCGCCTCCATATAGACCGTAGACTGTACGTCTGTCCATGAACCGGTAGACTCCAGATATTCCGTCGGGTTGGCATCTTCGTTCAATTGCATGATGGTATACGAGCTATTCTTGTCATAAGATCCTACATTATAGAAATAAGGATTCGATGCACGTCCCACCTCAAAATAGGCATAACGGGAAGTATTGAACAGACCACGAACATTCAATCCTTTCGTGATGAACGACAGGTCCTGTTTCAACTCGAACTGTGCGTCCATCGTCGATTTCGAATAATCTTTATATCCCTTTGTCAACTCGGCATAAGGGTTCGTGTATTCCACACCGTTATTGTACAGTGCATTACCATACAACACGTGCTTGGCAGAAGGCAGGTCGGAAGACGGATAATAAGCCGGAAACAATACCGGATTGGAAACCATGATCTTCTTATACATCGTATCACCGCCATCCAATGGACCGGTGTAATCGTCGAACGTACCGGCCAGACGCACAATAGCCTCAGTCGTCTTTGTCAGATTAATATTTACATTCGACCGTAACTGATAAGTGCTCAAATCGATATTATTCTTATAACCGGCATACTTGTCATTCTTCAGGTTACCATTATCTTTCGAGAAAGTGGCCGCAATATAATAACGGGCTACCTTACCACCACCGCTCACACTCAAATTGGCACGTTGGTTTGCCACAAGCGGATTAGTCATCAACTTACGCCAGTCGTTGGCCGGATACAGATAAGGATTCTTACCCGCAATCGTATTGGCAATCTTCTCGCGCGAATAGACCAACGGAGACAACGGATTACGTGTAACAGCCGCTTCATTGGCCATTTGCATGTAAGTGATCGGGTCTGCCAGCTCTATATTCGACGTATTGGATGAAAATGAATTCTCCACGCGTAAACTGACCTTAGCCGGCCCTTCCTTTCCTTCTTTTGTCTGCACCTGAATAACGCCGTTAGCACCACGTGCACCATACAAAGCGGTTGCGGTCGCATCTTTCAAGATAGAAAAAGCAGCGATATCATCCGGCTGCAAACGAGCCAGTTCGGTAGACGTTGTTTCGATACCGTCGATCAGGATCAACGGGTCTTTTTTATAACCGAAAGTCGTCACACCACGGATAAAGAAGTCGGCATTGTCCTGTCCCGGTTCTCCACTACGCTGGTAAGCTATCAAACCGGACATACGCCCGGCCAGTGCGGTAGTCAAGTTACTCGAAGGCACTTTCAGCGCAGCCGGCTTCACCGTCTCGATGGAACTGACCATACTCTCCTTCTTCTGAGTACCGAATGCCACTACCACCACCTCGTCAATGCTGACAGCATCTTCTTTCATCTCCACATCGATACGTTTCTGGTTTCGTACCACAATCTCCTGTGTCTGCATTCCCAAAAAAGAGAATACCAGTGTGGAACCGGCGGGAACATTAGACAAAGTGTACTCACCGTCCATATCGGTAGTGACACCGTTGGTCGTACCCTTCACCACCACGGTAACAGCCGGCAGCGGTTCACCGGTTTCATCCTTAACCACTCCTTTTACAACCCGGTTGTCAAGTACTCCGGCATATCCCGACGCACCACAGGAAAACAACAACAAGGCTAAAATGAACTTAAAAACTTTCCGGAAAGAAAGTTCTTCAAACATGTGTTTTTCCATACATAATTATTTTAAATCTATCACTTTATATTATCATAAAAACATATTAATAAGAATTATATTTATCATATGCAAAGTAAGCTTAAAAAGAAAGGGAAATCAATAGAGAAAAAAATTATGGATATGGAGAATCTTACCCTAAAAAAAGCGATCAAAAACTTATGATAAAACCAATCCGGTTTAGAAATATTTTGGTAACTTTGAATACAGATAACGTGAACTGTTATATTCAGATTTATCAACCCTATACCTGACAAGACATGCCACGAATTAAAAATGGATTCAAAGGAGAGCGTACCATTGTATTACCGGCTTTCCTGATCGAAAAATTAAAACAAGACCCTCTGGGCCAGGAGCTATATATCACTGATATAGGCTATTATCCGCATGCCAATTTTCATTATTGCGAACGTACCGCCGAAGAGGTTAATGAGTTTGTCCTTATCTACTGTGTAGAAGGACAAGGCTGGTTTGAACTGGCCCACCGGCGGAACGAAATCAATTCCAACCAATTCTTTATTCTCCCCAAACACGTGGCACATGCTTATGGCAGTAATACCGCCAATCCCTGGACCATCTACTGGATACACTTCGACGGGAAAAAGGCGGCGTTCTTCAGTAGCGGATTCGACCGTCCATGTAACATTACTCCCGAAGCACACTCCCGGATAAAAGAACGGCTGACGCTCTTTGAGGAGATTTATTCCGCCATCAATTCCGGATACAACAAGAATTATATGTTGTACGCCACCACCAGCCTGTTCCACTTTTTAGGTTCTATGAAATTTATCGGAGAATACCGTGACTGCGGTTCTATGAACTATTCACGAAAAGATGTAGTACAGCTTGCCATTCATTACATGAAAGAGAACCTGAATAAGAAGATTCGTCTGACGGACATTGCCGGTGAAGTAAAATTATCCACTTCTTATTTCTCCAACCTGTTCGAAGAGAAGACCGGATCTTCGCCTTTGCGGTATCTGAACTATCTAAGAATACAGGAAGCATGCCACTATCTGGATTTCACCGATATGAAAATCAGCCAGATCAGTCCGTTGGTGGGTTATGAAGATTCTCTCTACTTTTCCCGGTTATTTACTAAAACGATGGGCATACCTCCCTCGGAATACAAAGCCAAAAAGAAGGGATAAAAAACATCCTGTATCATTCCGGAAAATCCAAGTCAAACCGGTAGACGGTCCGTTGTCTGTATTCGTTTCCGGGTCTTAACAGGCACGAAGGGAAATGAGGATGCGAAGGCGTATCCGGAAAGAACTGCGTCTCCAGGCAGACTGCCGTATCGGGAAATTCATAATAGCCTGCCGTATAGAGTAATACCCCCGGCAGATCCGTCATCACTGTCAGACGGCGCTTGGATGCAGGTTCGCAGAGACAAGCCGCCAATACCATATCACGGGAAGGCTGTTCTTTCAGGATATAACAATGATTATATCCCCTATTATCACGCAACTGCTGATTATCCGTATATATATCCACACCAAGTTGTTTACGGCAAGTGAAATCAAAAGGAGTGCCTGCCACCGGAGTTACCATACCCGTAGGGATAAACCCGGCGTTTGTCTCTACTATCTTTTGGGCAGGAATATACAATGAATGCGAAAGAATCTTCTCCTTTGTTCCGCTTAAATTGAAATAGGCATGATTCGTCATATTCAAATAGGTAGGCTTGTCCGACACTCCGAAATAATCCACCGACAATTCATTGCATTCGCTCCAGCGATACTCCACCGTTACCTCCAAATTACCGGGATATCCTCCATCGCCATCCGGTGAAGCCAACATAAAACAGATGCCGTCAGCCAACTTTTCCCATTTCCACAATCGCTGATGAAAACCGGAATAGCCTCCATGATTTGTATGTCGCCCGTCATTCGTCTCCAACCGATAGGTAAGGCCGTCTATCAGAAACGATGCGTTTGCGATCCGGTTGGCAAAACGACCGACCGTAGCCCCCATATAATAGGTATCGGACAAATATTCCATCGGATTATCATAACCGGCTATCACATCCGTCAGCCGTCCTTCACCATCGGGTACTCCCGCTTCAATCCACCGGGCTCCCCAATTGGTAAATCCTACCCAGGCACCGGAAGCATTGACTACCTTAAAATAAAAAACAGGTTCACCCATTGCCGTATAACCTGCGATTTCGTGTATTACCTTCATTATAAAGTATTGAAAAGAAAAAAGATCCCCATATGCAAACCTATGGAGATCTTCTCATATAAAAATTAAGCGTCACATAAACTGCGGTGAATTTGCGCACCTTGATGATTGATATCCAACTCTATGACTTTATCCAGAAAGCCGGCAGCTTCCGGGATTTCATCCAATCCCAGATAACCCAGTCCCATCACATAATTGCAATGAATGCGGTTCCGCTTGTTCAAGTCGTCTTCCCAAATAGCCAGATCGGGCAATGAAACGGCAAAATAATCGATGCGGCAAGTATCAAACAAGTGCTTTTCTCCATGTTTGATCAGCTTGTTAAAACAACCCCGAGCCCGGTTCTCATCTCCCAATGCACGCCAGGCCAGACCTTGATAAAATATCTTATCCGGCTGCTGATCGTTATAATAGAATGCCTGCTGCGGTTCGGCGGAACCGACAGTCGCTTTCTCGAAGCAAACTTTCGCCTTCTCTTCATCACCCAAACCCCGGTAAGCCTCTCCTTTATAATACCAAATATCATTTTCTTCGGCATTTGCCAGTTTGCCCTCTCCTAAATTGTGGGGATACTGATCCGTCTCTTCCAGCAAAGCTAATGCGTCCGCATAACGCTGTTCACGCAATGCCACCCTGGCAAGCTCCACCCGGCACAACACGTACTGACCGGTAATCTTTCCTTCTCCACCTTCCCACGGATGAAATTTACGACCGGCAATCAATGCTTTCGCCTCATCATAACGTCCCAGTTGATTATAGAGCGTGATGCGTTCGATAGCCAAGTCATCCCGTTCTTCCGTTGTGGACAAATGAGTTTCAAGAAATGCAAGACGCCGTTCATGCGAATACCCCAAACGCTTGTACAATTGATCCAACTCCATCAAGATACGTGAATCGTTCTCATCCAGACGGAATGCCTTTTCCAACGCCTCCAATGCTTTGGCCTTATTATCCTGTTTGTTATAATACGCCAATGACAAGTTACGCCATACGGTAGGGAAATCAGGACAAATAGCGGCCGAGGTCTCCCAACATTCAATGGCACGGTCATACTGCCGGGCAGCATACCAGAAGTTCCCCAAGCTGTAAGCGGCCTTAGCAGCCCGGTCGTTCAATTCCAAGGCATTTTGCAAAATCAAGACCTCTTCTATACGGTTCGGAAAACAATAGGAGTGGTCTTCCTTTTCCGCTTTCCGGTAATAGTCCAGTGCATGCGCTTTCTCTCCCCGGCAGGCATGAAAATACCCGAGGGCATAATAAATCATCGGATACACTTTACGGGTTTCCGAAAGATAGCTTTCCAAAAACAAAATGGCTTCATCATACAGACCCGCACCGCCAAAGTCGAGCGCATATTCAATAAATGTATGTTCCCAACGGCGCATTAATCCAGTCATCTCTGCCAGTAAATTCTGATCCTCCGTCAATAAATAATGCTCGAAACGGCATCCCATATTGAAACGGTCTATTTTCAAAGATTCCCGTATCAGTTCCAATGCTTCTTCTTTCCGGTTTAGTTTACGCAGAATAGAGGCTTTCAACTGGCGGGCCTTATGATTGTGCCAGTTACGGATGAGCGAACGTTCCACCTTATCCAAAGCACTCTCATACTTACCCCTTGCCGTATCTATTTGTGCCAAGGCATAATAAGCGGCATCCTGCCAGGCCGCATTCCAGGCCGATTTGAAAAACGCATCATAAGCTTCGTCCATCTTTCCCTGCATCTTGCAGCTCCAGCCTAAATTATAATAGGGTTCACCGTCATATGGATTGGGATTGCGTTCGGTCAGCGTGTCCACAGCCGTACGGAAATACTTCTCGGCAGCAGTAAACTGCCCTTTACGCATCAGCAACAACCCGATGGCATTATTGCACCGTACATCTCCCGGTTCACGCCGCAAAGCTTCCTGATAATAATCCATCGGATTATAGGTAGCATGGCGATATTGCTCCAAATGAAGCCCGGTCAGGAACAGTTGTTCCATCGAAGCGATCTCCTTCGGATCTTTTGCTGCCTTAGCAGGATCCGGTACCGGTTTTATCTCCGGCTTATCAGCCTGATAAGTCAACATTACCTTGCCCTCGCTATCCCGGACCTCTACCCGGATCTCTTCCTCTTTCAACCCTTCGGCCGGGAAAGTGGCAATGAACGGCTCTACCGGAGAAACCTGAATCGTTTTATCGAACAGCAATGCTCCCCGGATATCTTTCACCAACAGATGCACATCCTTGTTGACACCTGACGTATAAAGAACCAAACGGGCATTGCCGTCTTTCAGTTCTACATTCAACAGGGCATCCTTAGTGGCGTTCTTTACATAACCCACCTCGCTGTAAGGCATGAAATATTGCACCCACGACTTCTCCTCATAAGGTTGCAACCATGAAAAGTCCGGCTGGTTATCCGTATACATTCCTGTCATCAGTTCGATATAAGGTCCGTCCTCATCCGTAAGATTCCGGTCCCAAGCCTTGCCAAAATCCCCGTTTCCCCAAGTCCATTGTTTCTTACCCGGAGAAACATGATGGTCGGCAACATGTAGCAAACCTCCCCGGATATCGTCTTCATAACCACCTACAAAATCATATTTCGATTGGATAGCCATATAAGAAGTGGGAACAGGAATATTTTTATATTTGGAAATATCCACCCCGGCCGAATAGTCTTGTTTATAATACACCCCGGTAGCAATAGGGAAAGAAGATACATCCCGCTTACCATGATCGAACACGGCATTTACATCGGGTGGGAACACCGAATGGTAATGGTCATTCACCACCACGGCCGGATTGGCCCACCACAAGAATGTCTGAGGAAATGCTGTACGATTATAAATCTTCACATTAATTTCAATATAAGCCTTACCCGGATAGAGTGTAAAACCCTGCATCCCTTTGGTACGGAACATGCGCTCCACTTCATTACACCAGATCGTTTTACTGCCGTCGGCATTCTCCTCGATAGAAAAATCGGTAGGCAGAAAAGTAGAGGGGCGGTGATGTTGCGGCCAGTTGAACTCGATTCCTCCTGATATCCACGGACCGGTAAGACCTACCAAAGCAGGTTTCACCACTTGATTATAATATACGAAATGGCGTTGTTTCACCTTATCATAAGCCATGTGTATGCGACCACCCAATTCCGGCAGGATCATGACCTTGATATATTCATTCTCGATAAAGAGAGCATGATATTTCTTTTCCACTTTCGTATCGGAGATCTTTTCCACCACAGGGTAAGGGTAGACAGACCCGCTACTACCTTGATACACTCTCTTTTCCAGGAAAATAGGATTCTTTTCTTCCTTTCCTATTTCATAGGTGGGAAGTAGAATATCCTCTTCCCACGCGCGTACCTCACTGGTATGCACTGTACTCTTAATCAGATATTGAGTTACTTTTTCCATACTATAATAATTGCTATTTTATTAATTCTTTTTCCAATTCTTCCAGACTCTTTCCCTTGGTCTCGGGTAAATAGAGTGCTACAAATATTCCGCCGGTAAGGCAGATGATGCCGTAAAGCCAGAAAGTACCGGCCGCTCCCAACCCGTTATTCAATACCGGGAAAGTATAAGTAAGGATGAAACAGGCAGCCCACAAGGCGAAAGTGCAAACCGACATCGCCACTCCACGAACCCGGTTGGGGAAGATCTCGGAGATAATCACCCACATGGTTGTAGCCAACGTCATGGCATAACATGCAATGGCAGTCACGACAATAATCAGCAACACGACCCCGGTAATGTGAAAATAATAGGCTGCCCCCATAAAGGCATAAATCACAGTCAGCCCGAATGCCCCTATCAAAGTAAGCGCCTTGCGTCCCCAACGATCGACCACGAACATGGCCAGAACCGTAAACACGACATTCGTAATTCCGGTCACAACGATATTCATCAGTACATCCGATACTCCATATCCGGCAGCCATAAATATCTCCTGTGCATAATTGAATATCACATTGATGCCGCACCATTGCTGCAAAACGGCCATCACAACACCAATTACCAGCACTTTACGCATGCCGGGACGCAATAATTGCTTAAAGCTGCCTTGCCGGTTTTTATCCGAAGACGCCACGGCAATCGCTTCCAATTCCCGACGGGCATAACCAGATCCGCCCATACGGGTAAAGACTTTTAAAGCGGCTTCCCTACGGCCGGAAGAGGCCAGCCAGCGAGGACTCTCGGGAAGTATAAAACTAAAAATGAAAAACAGAGCAGCCGGCACAGTCATCGCCCAAAACATCCAGCGCCATCCCATCTGCCCGTTCCACGATTCACGTATCATTTCATACGTAGCTCCTATCTCCACCGGCTCCGCGATCTGCCAGTTCACGATCTGGGAAGCTAAAATACCCAGCACAACCGTCAGCTGATTGATAGCGACAAAACGTCCGCGCAGATGAGCCGGAGCTATCTCCGCAATATACATCGGCGACAGGCTGGAAGCAATACCGATGGCAAACCCGCCGACCAGTCTGAAAACATTGAAAAAAGTAAAGGAATTGGCGGCTCCCGTACCGATAGCGGTACAAATAAAGAGTCCTGCCGCCAATGTAAGAACCGGCTTCCGACCGAAGCGGTCACTCATTTTTCCGGCACTTAACGCACCTATCAGGCAACCTATCAGTGCACTACTCATCGCCCATCCTTGCAGTACGGGATTACCTGCTATCTGAAAGTATTGTTCGTAGAAAGGTTTCGCACCTCCTATCACTACCCAGTCATAGCCAAAAAGAAAACCTCCCATAGCCGATATCAAGGCTATCAGGAACAGATAAAGATTCGATTGTGTTTTCATCAGGGTCATACAAATATTAATCATTCATTTGATGACCGCAAAGTAACCGGGATTTACCCTATAAAGAAATAGAGAGAATCACTTAAAGTATGGACGATTTTACTTTTCCGGTTCGCTCCTTCTCCGTTTGCATTCTTTCCGGAATTCATTAGGCGTTTTTCCGAACTGTTTCTGGAATTGCTGGATAAAATTACTTGTAGAGTTGATGCCGACCAACACACTCACCTCATTAACTTGACAATCTTCCTGCGACAAAATAGTGGCTGCACGGTTCAGCCGAATGAAACGGATAAACTCCACCGGACTCATATTTACAATGCCCTTCAGCTTTTTACTAAAATTAGAATGACTCATATGGATCTTTGCCGTCAGTATCTCCACATTAAAAGTGGGATCAGATATGTTTGCATTCACAATATCCACCACCTGATTTACAAAGTTCTCATCAGACTTATTGATCTCTACCTGCCCGATCGGTATCAGTGGTTTGGTGTTCTGCAGGCTGATGTCCCGGTTTTTGTTCACTATCAAGCTTCTCAGCAAAGCCGATAAGTAATTCAGGTTGAATGGTTTCTCGACATAAGCATCCGCCCCGGCCTCCAGTCCCTGAATCTTCGTGCTAACGTCATTCTTCGATGTCAACAGCACCACCAATATATGGCTGGTAGCTATCTCCGCCTTCAATTTCCGGCAGAGAGACAATCCGTCTAAATTGGGCATGATGATGTCACTCAATACGATGTCTACCTTATTATGTTCTATCACGTCCAAAGCCTGTCTGCCATCGGCCGCCGTCAGGACAGTATATTCTTCATGCAACTGTTCCGATAAGAAATCCACCACATCCGGATGATCGTCCACAATCAACAGAGTAACCCTCATGCTGTTTTTATTCAGCAGAATCTGCCCGTCGCTCATCTCCACCGTTTGTACATTCTCGGTTATCTTCTGCCGAACCGGAAGTTTAAGAACAAAGCAGTTCAGCCCATCCATCTCCTCGTAGGTCAAAGTACCCCGGTGCTGTTCCACCAAGCTCCGGCAAAGCGATAATCCGATCCCCACGCCTATATTCTCCTTACTGTTTTCTGCCCGGACAAACGGTTCGAAAATCGCTTCATGCATATCCTTCGATACCAACAAGCCGTCATTTATAATTTCAAGTGTCAGGTATTCGTCATCACGACTCACCCGTACCGTAATACGAGCGTCACTGTATTTTATAGCATTGAATATCAAGTTATTCATTATCTTGTCAACCGCATCCTTATCGGCTATCACACAGATATCCGGATCTACGCGGTCTGCTATAATCTCAAAAGTCTTATTCTTTTCCGAGAGCAACACAGAGAATCTTTCTTTCAAGGACTCAATCAGATGCAATGCCTTTATCTCCGAAAAGATCAACGGTTTATTCATATTTCCGGCCGCTTTGAAGTCCAATAATTGATTTACCAGATTCAATAACTGGTCTACATTCTGTTTGATCAATCCCAGATAACGTTGTATATTCTTCGGAAACTGTACAGACTCCTGTATCACCAGATCCATCGGACCACTGATCAATGTCAGAGGCGTACGTATCTCATGCGTAATATTCGTAAAAAAAGCCACTTTGGATTCATAAAGCTCTTTCTCTTTCTCGATTGTATAAATCAGATTCTTCTCCTCATTTCTACGGGCAATTCTTTTCAGGTAAGAACGTATCCAGTAAAAAAGCAATGAAAACACTACCAGAATATAAATGATATAAGCAACAGGCGATGCCCACCAAGGCGGCAGTACATCAATCATCAAGACCTTCTCCGATTCATCCCATACTCCCATATTATTCGCCCCTTTCACGTGGAGAACATATTTTCCGGTAGTAAGCCCCGCATAAGATATCACATTCTTATCCGTATAGATCCAGTCATTATCGACGTTACTCATACGATAGGCATACCGGTTAGCCCCCGGAGAAGCGAAACTCAATGCAACGAAACGGATACTGATGTTTCGCTCGTCGTATTTAAGTGTTATTTTATAATCCTTATCATACCGGTTGATGACATTGGGGAGAAGGTTTTTCCCATTTACAAGAAAATCTGTGAAATAGACGGAAGGCATTAAATCGTTTCTGACGAACTGCTCCGGATTGAATGAGACCAACCCATGCATGGTTCCCATAAAAATCGTTTCTCCATCCACCACAGCCGCCGAGTTATAATTAAACCGGGAGACGCTCAAACCGTCTTTTTTACCAAACACCTGTACTTCTTTGCTCTCCGGATTCAGGCACACAAGCCCGTGGTTCGTTCCAAACCAGATATTTCCACGAGTATCCTCCACAGCCTTGAAAACAATATCGTCCGGCAATCCCTCTTCAAGCGAATAGACTTCGAAAGCCTCATCCTGAAAACAACAGATACCTCCCCGGTCCGTGCTAAGCCAGATGCGTCCCTTGCTATCTTCCAAAATACTGCTGACCGAATTCGAACTGATAGAACCGGGCTTACCATCCGCAAGATACTGCTCCGCCTCCTGTGAACGGATATTATACCAATATACCCCATTTCCCATTGCCGCAATCCAAATATTCCCCTGGCTGTCTTCTTTGATATCCTGTATATATCCGTAGCCGAACTCCGTCACTTTCTCAAAATGCATCGTTCCCTTTTTCGCCGTATATACACCCCCGCCGTCGCTTATCCAAATAGTACCTGTATGATCTTCACAAAAGGCAAAGATGCTTTCCTCTTTCAAGCCCAGTTCTTTACCTGTATAATGCGTCACCTTCATAGACGGAGACACCACATCCAAACCATTCTTAAAATATCCGATCCAGATATTCCCGTCGATTTTCCGGATACAGGTGACCGTAACAGTAGGATGCGTATTGACCGGAATAAAAACAGACATATTCTTATCGAAAACCGAACAGCCCTCATCTTCCGTTCCCACCCAGAGCTTCTGGGTCTCTTCATCCCAATACAAACCATGAATCCACTGGCTCTGTACACTCTGCGGATGATCATTCGGAATATAAACCGTAAAATTCTCCGCACTACGGCTCTGATAATTCAAACCGCCATACAACGTACCTACCCAGATCCCCTTTTCCCTATCGGTATACATCGTTGTTACCGTATTATTACTAAGCGAATGCGAATCGAAAGAATCATTTTTGACATTAGTACAGCTCCCGGTCAACACATTATAGATATAGATACCATTATTCGTACCCACCCACAATTCCTCCTCCTTGGACATCATCAGGCAACGGAGCATTACCTTATCCACTTCCGGAAAATCATGCAGGGAAAGTGTTTTCGTATCCATATTATATTTCAGTAAGCCCCCCTCATGCAAAGCTATAAGCAGGAATTCCTTATAAGACAGCATCGTATAAACTCCTTTTCCCTGAAACATTCCGGTTTCTTTCAATACCCGCACAAATTCGTCTTTCTTCCTGTCATACCGGCAAATGCCCTGTTCGATACAACCGGCCCAGATCGTTCCCTGTTCATCTACCGTCAGTGACAATGGCCCGCCCTTCCCAAATACCGTATCCTCCGATATCGAATAGAGTCGATAGGCTTTTGTCTGTATATTCACTTTCAGTATACCACGGGAAGGTAAAACAACCCACATATTCCCCTCCTTATCGGCAACAATATTTGAGACCCAATTATATAAAAAGTCCGCACTCTGGTCGGGATTCAACCAACGTTCCAAATACGTAAAAGTTTCCAAAGCCGGATCATAGACAAAAACTCCGTCGTCCGTGCCTATCCACAAAAGCCGGTTAACGTCTTCACACAAAGCAGCAATGTTATTATTCCGTCTGTTCGCCACCGGATCATAACAATCCAGCACCTTAAACTCGCTTCCGTCATAACGATTCAGTTTGTTACGGGTTCCGATCCACATATAACCGTAGCTATCCTGCAATATGGCTTTCACTTCACTATGCGACAACCCGTCTTCATTATTCAAACGCGTAAAATGTACCTGCCCGAACAACGATATACATAGATTAATAAAGATGATAAAACACAGAGTTATTCTCATGATTATATAATATATAAATGCAAAAATAACCATAAAGTATCAAAAAACGCCTTTTCAGACCAATATAAAGTCTCACAATATAAAATATTGATATCAAAATATAAAATATTCGTTCAAAAGCCGAGTAATCCCCGTTAAAATTAAAATTTGATACTTTTTCATTTTTATCGAATATCCATTGCGAAACCACTCTCCTATATTTGCATCATGAACAATAACCTTTAATTATTTTAATGCTATGCTGAAGATCAAAGAAGGATTTAAAGGCGAACGACTGATCAGTCTTCCCTTATTTACTGTCGAGAAGTTCAAAAAGGATGAATTAGGCAAAGAGTTATACCTTACTAATATAGGTTATTTTCCAAATGCCGAATATCATTATTGCCGGAGAGAAGCAGCTAATTCTGCCGACTATATTCTTATCTATTGCGTAAAAGGCGAAGGCTGGCTCGAATATAACGGAAAAAAATTAAAAGTTGCAGAAGATCAGTTCTTTATCATTCCACAAGGCATGTCCCATGCTTACGGAAGCAGCAAAGGGAAGCCGTGGTCTATCTACTGGATACACTTCAACGGTAAAAAAGCCGGGTATTTCAGTAAAGGTTTCGATATCCCTCAAGATATGCCGTATAACTCACAATCGAGATTCAAAAACAAAATAGATCTGTTTGAGGAAATATTCAGTACCCTGCAATCAGAAAGCAGTACCGAACAAATGTCTTATGCCACCAGCGTATTTTTCCATTTCTTAGGCATCATAAAGTGTTCTAATTCGGGAAAGAAAGAATCGGAAGCCATCAAAGAGAGTAGCATTATCGATACTTCCTTGAAATTCATGCGGGAGAATCTGCACAAGCATCTTTCTTTAAGAAATATGGCAGAGCACGTGAATCTTTCCGTCTCTTACTTCTCCAGAATATTTATTGCCCAGATCGGCACTTCACCATCCAAGTATCTGGCACAGCTCCGTATGGAGAAAGCCTGCCATTATTTAGAAGAAACGGAGATGAAAGTGAATCAAATCAGTCCGTTGGTCGGATTCGATGATCCTCTTTATTTCTCAAGGCTATTTACCAATTATCTGAAATTATCTCCTACCCAATATAGAGAAAATAGAAACAGAACTCTATTTTTCAGAACAACAACACAGACAGCACATCATACAATGGCCATATAAATACTTTAAATACTGGATTACAAGTTTTTTTGCCATATCCATGTAATCCAGTGTTCAAAGTAGTATCCTCTTCGCCCACTCACTCCTTTTTACATTTCAGGACTAACTTATATACGTGACTTCCAGAAGCTTTTATTAAAAAACAAGCATAAATATCTTTATTACCAATACATAACAAGTAATTCCATAGCCATATATGCTCCGCCATCATTTTTCTATAAAACCGGGATATCAAAACATCCGGATGTTGTCACACAAAACATGGGGATGTTCTTATATGCAACATGGGGATGTTGTGCATGAAAACATCCCCATGTTTTTACACCTAAAGTCTATCAAGAAGCGAATAATAAACTATATTACCATTACTTAATCAGTATATTTCTCGGAGTAGTCAATACATGCACTTTAGCGGTGCGTCTTCTCCACTTACCGAAACAACGTACACTCCTTTTTCCGACAAAGGGATAACCGTATTGGAAAAACCCGTATTAACCGTTCTGCCATCCATGGCATAAACCACCACCTTGTGGTTATCCACTCCGCGGATCACTACTCCGGAATCTACAGTAACGACTCTGAAATGATCGGACGCCGCAACTTGCCGGATACCCGTTGCCGAGAAACCTGCCGTCGCAAATTTACTACCGGCATATGACTGGTCCAACGTCTGAACCCCTACCGTATATTTACCTTCACCGAACACACGCATCCGATAAGAGTTGAGAGCGGAAGAAAGAGAAGTCTGCAAATCAGTACCGACTTTCAGCTTACCGGTTTCAATCTCTACCGGGATCATGGTGTACAGTTCACCGGTAGTCTCGTTACGAACATAAATATTATAGCGCAGGGCCGCTTCGGGGGTCTCTTTATCGGAACCGGGTAACCAGGTGATCAGGAGTTCATCCCCCTCCATCGTAGCCGTAACCTTGGCGGGAGGCTCGGGAAAAGTATTTCCGGGAAGCCCGTTTTTCTGAGGATTATTCTCATAAACCCGCAACGGTGAAGAATAATAAGAGTCGGGAGCTTTATCGTAAGTTCCTACATAACCGCCGACTATCAAGTCCATATTGCCGTCGCCATTCACATCACCCATATTAATACCCCCGTCCTGATTGACCGGAACCACCGGATAAGATTTATCCATCACAAACTTTCCTTCCGGAGTCTGATAATAGATACGGTTTCTATATCCGGAACCGTCACTGGGTTCCCCGTTTATCACCATATCCATCCGGCCGTCACCGTTAAAGTCGGCAACCAACGGATTGGCCCTACTGACTCCCAAAAGGTTGCTTTCTTTTTCCGAAACATACCGATAGGTACATTTACCGTCCTTATCAACCGTGTTGTAGAACAAAGAAGCAAGGCAAACCCAATTATCGCCATTCCCGGTACTGATAATATCCAATGTTCCGTCACCGTTAATATCTGCCAACGTGGATTGTCCCTGAAAAGCGCCGTAAATATTTGCCGGAGTCTCGTCTGCAAATGAGCCGTCACGCTTGTTGATATAGGTTTTAATTCCGGTAGACGCCCGGTCACTATATCCGGAAAATTCAAGATCGAGCCAACCGTCGTTATTCAGATCGCCAAACATAACCGAACCATTGGTAGCCCCCTCAAACACTTGTTGCTCCTGATGGATAAAGGTACCGCTCCCACGGTCATTCAGATACAAGTCCACACGTCGCCCCTCGTGATAGTTCATCACAACAACGTCCGTATATCCGTCGTGATTATAATCGCCTACGGAGATCGGATTGTAAAAACCTTCATCTTTGTATGGGAAGAATCCCGGATTGGCAACTTTCTCAAAACGATAATCATTCTCTTCTCCCAAGTTCCGATACAAGGCCACAATCTTAACATCACCGCTTACATTCCAATCTCCTCCCTGCCCCATAATCAGCAAATCGAGATTCCCGTCATTGTTAAAATCAAAAAACACTGCATTGGTATACGTACTTATCGGCAGATAGGATTCCTTTTCAAGTGTAAAAGTTCCATCACTATTACGCCGTACAAGAATAGCCAATTCATCCCAGACGTGGGCAATCCCCCCGATGCAGGGCAATGCCATAAGCAGACAGGCAATCAATCTCTTTTTCATAAGTCCCTCCTTTTATTCTTCTGCCGCCAACCCGCCGGGGCCGTCAAATTTATACTCAAATGAATCAAACCAGGCACTTCCGCCATCCGCTTTCGTATTATAGGAGTAAAGGCCTACGCGGGAACCCTTCCAGTCGCGGGAACCTTCCCGAAACGAATCGCCGCAGTCCAGATAATTCTGTCCGTCCAAACTGTAGGAAAATTGATGATTATTCGTCAAGGCGTCGATCGCTAATTTCACATAAACTATCCGGTCATCCGCTCCCTCTATTGTTTTAATCAATTTTACCTGCCCTTCATTCTCATAATAGACAACCGGCTTCAACACTCCGCCGTCTATTTGCATCAAGATACCTGCACCGCAGAATTTATCACCGATACATTCCAGACCGGCCCGTTGTCCTTCTGTCATATCCGAATAATCCATCCGAATGACGGCTTCTCCTTTATATCCCATCGTTTTCTGTGTAAACTGATTACGGGATTCGCGTACGTTTTCTGCCTTTAACGCTTTAATTTCCAGCCAGCCGGGACGGGATGTCAAAGACCAGTTTTCGTTTGCCGGATTGTGGTTGAACTGCCATTGCAAAGCTAACTTATCCGATGCGAAGTCGTCACTCGATTGCGGGGCATGAGGGGTTACATTACATTCTATAGAAGGCTTCTTGCAGACTTTCATCGGCTCGCCTACTCCATTCTTGTCATAATCCATACCGATAACCGGGAAACCGTCTTCCCATACCACCGGCTGCAAATGTACGACACGCCCCTGAGGATCGGCCGACTGGAAATGATAGAACCACCATTCTCCTTCGGGAGTATCTACCAAAGCACCTTGATGCGGACCATTTACTTTGGTCACTCCCATCTCCAGCACACGCTTCGATTCATAAGGACCGTAAATATCTTTAGAACGCATCACCGTCTGCCAACCGGAACCGACGCCGCCTTCGGGAATGCTGATGTAATAGTAACCATCCTTTTTAAAAAGTTTCGTACCTTCGGCCACCGGACCTTCATATACTTTCTGACCATCGTCAAGAAGCCGTGTGCCGTCCGCACTCATTTTATGAATATAAATAGGGCCACCGCCCAACTGGCTACGCCCGACATAAGCTTGCCCATCCTCATCCCAGAACGGACAGGGATCTTCCCAACCACCGGCACTCTTCACACAATGCAACGGAGACCAGGGGCCGGCCGGATTTGTGGCGGTAGACATAAACAAACCGTCATTCGGCATACAGACGAACATCCAGAATTTCCCGTCATGATAGCGCAAAGCAGGCGCCCAGCTACCGTCGCCATAACGTTTCATTTCCGAAAAGCCGGGATAGTCGATACGATCGTATATCTGACCGATAATGGTCCAGTTAACCATATCTTCGGATTCGAGAACCGGTATTCCCATAAAATGGAACTCAGAACAGATCATATAATATTTATTTCCCACCCGGATAACATCCGGATCGGAATAGTCGCCATTCAGGATGGGGTTGGCAAATGTCCCGTCACCCAAATCTCCCCAACGGGAATCGGTGTACCAACCACTCGAACCGCCTAAATCCTGGCCGCCACTGAACAATCCCATATATCCGCTATTGGTATATGCGCCCAATACCGGGCGCGCCCGGTGCTCACCGGGAAAAAACTCCTGTACGGATTCATCATCTGTTCCCACCCTTTCAAAAGCAGTCATTTGCTGGGCAACGCCACTTGTAAAAGGTAAGCAGGCAAACGCAACCGACAAAAGGGAAATACTTTTCTTTAAAGAGAAAATGTGCTTCATAATTTTTAATTTAAAACTTGGTTAATAGTCAAAGACCTGTTGCAAATGTAGTATTATCGACTCTCGGATCGAGTTTTAAATGTATCGATAAATATAATCAATGTAGATATCTTGGTGTGTTTAAATATATTCCGGGCCGATCTTCTACATTTGTACTATAAAATGAGAGTATTGATCTATCTTCGAGAAAAAAATTGGGATTTGCAGTTAGACGGTTATGATATGCGATTGGAGTTATTTCAATCGTACAACATCATAAACCGTCTAATCGCAAATCCCGAACAGTTATATGTTAGTTGTTATAAGGGGTCACCACCAGTTTATAAGAACCGCCGTCCAATAACTTTTCGTCGAACGTAATGGTAACATTCTTCCTCTCACCCGCCATAAGGGTAAAATAGTTGTCATTCATGATAGCCGGCAAAATGCGCTCACCATCCGAGGTGCGGTATGCCTGCACATGCACGGCAAAGGCAACACCTTTGGCAGAAGCGGGGTTGGTGATGGAAGCCTGGATTTCCGCCTTTCCATCTTTTTTCACCATTTTGGAAGAAACCTTCAAATCCGCTTTCGGCAAAGTGTTCAAAGCCGTAAAGTTCAAACGGTCGTTACCACGCCAATAGTTATTTTCCGAAACTACATTTCCGGCTTTATCTTTCAAGGTCAGGCGGATAAAATGAACATCGCTCAATCCTTCACTGGGCTGCGTTCCACTCAAGACATCGAAACTCCACAAGGAATAACCGAACCACCAGCCGAGTTCGATACCGAACATACGTACATAACGGGCATCCACTTCGGGGAAGGTAATTTCGTCTACACCACCGCGTCCTTCATCCGTCTTATAGACTTCCTTCCAGTTTTCCGCATCGTTCGATACCTGTATCTTATAAGCTTTTCCGAACGAAGCCTCCCAATCTAAACGAACACCACCGACAGGCTGCACACTACCAAGATCTACATAGATCCACTCATTATCCGCTTTGGCTGCTGCCCAACGGGTGTCCTTCTTACCGTCCGTAGCATCCGAAGGTTGCCCGTAAGTGACACTCGACGCATAAGTCGGTTTTCCTAAAGACAGATTTTTGCGTTCTTTATTAAAATCGATGGTAAAACACTGTACGGTAGTGTTACTGGGCGAATTGACCGTAGCCGATTTCGTGTAAGCCGCTACCGGTTTACCATCCAGATTGTATACTTTAACCTCGGCAGTCAACCCTTCCAGATCACGTGCCGTTGTGTTGGCAATCTTTACACCATCCGTCACCGGATTCCAAAGAATATGTACCGGTTCGCAAGCCGACTTCGCCCCCCAATAAGCACCCGTCAGATCATAATAATAATCATATGTCTGCCAAACCATTGAAGGATATGCCGACTGCCCCATCCAGGTCATGATGCCCGATGCATCTTCCCACATACGATCCAGCCAGCCTTCATACATCGCTTTGTTCGACTCGATATTGATAAGCTGCGCTTTACGGCAATAATCTTCAATGCCTTCAGGCTTACCGAAACCTTTTGCGATAGAAGCGTCATAACGTTCGGGAGCCGCATTGAAAGCATTCTGCCCGAAATAGTGCTTATTCCACATATCATCACGCGGCCACCAGTTTTCTTCCGGCATAAACTTTTTAAAGCTCTCAAAAGTAGTCATTACAGCAGTACCTATTTCCGTACGGAATCCCCAGCCGCGTGCCGGATCGCCTTCCAGTCCGTCAGGATATTTAGAGAAGTAGAAACGAGGTTCGAAAGCCCCCCACGGGCCACTACCGGTCAGCCCCTGTGCATGGGAATTTGCCTGAAAATAACGGTCGCCCCCATCAAACGTTTTGATGTTCTCGGCCATCCAGCCTTCCAACGGCGGTTGCGGATTGGATTCATTATCTCCACACCACACTGCCACACTCGGATGATTGCGTATGCGTTTAATCTTCTCCATCATGTTATTATTGAACACGTTAAGATCGTAAGGCAAATTCGGATTGGAATTAATCCAGAAATCATCCCACACCATAATTCCATATTTGTCACAAGCTTCATAAAATTCCTCATCGGTCACAGAGCCCAGCCAATTACGTATCATATTAAAGTTCATCTCTTTATGCAAACGAACCTTTGTATCATATTCGGCACCACGGCAACGAAGCATGTATTCCGACATCCCCCAATTGGCCCCTTTTACAAATACGGGAATCCCATTGATATAAATGTGGAAAGTGTTATTCTCCTTATCATAAGTATATTTCTTTATACCGAAAGTAACATCTTTCGTTTCGGAAACTTTGTCATCCACCTTTACTTCGAAAGTACAAGTATACAAATTCGGCTCTCCGTATCCGTTCGGCCACCACAACCGGGGACTATCGAGCATCAATTGCGGATAATAACGTTTGTCAAAGCTGACGGTAGAAGTCGTATTGGCAGATAAATCGACCTCTTTGCTAAAAGTAATATCACCCGGCTTGATCATACCCGTCACTACGACCTTAACCGATTTATTCTCATTATTCTTCACTTCCAATTGTGCAGATATATCCGCCCGCGCACGAGTGGGTAAATCGGTACGTATCCACGGATCAATCAAGGTCACACCTCCCGTATTGCTCAAAAATACTTTATCGGTAATACCCATATTCAATCCCGGGACATATGGCATCCAGTCCCAGCCACCACTGGAAAGATAGGTAGGACTACCGCAGTTGGCCAACGGAGTTTGCGGCATGTGCACCAACACAGCCAATACATTTTCACCGGTTTTATCCACCATATCGGTTACATTAAAGCGTCCCCGGTGCATAAAGCCATCCAGAATACCCAAATTATGTCCGTTCAGATAAATTTCCGCCTTACGGTTCACCCCGTTAAAATTGAGCCAGATCAGTTCTTTATCAAAATCGGCAGGAATCCTGAACTCGGTACGGTACCAGAAACTGCGATCGTATTTGGCACGATCTACATTGTGGATATTATCACCGAAGTTAGGGTCTTTTTCCAGTCCGGCATTTACATAAGCCGTAAAAGCAGTCCCCGGAACTACAGCATCTACCCATGAAGATGCATTGTATCCCTTATTACACAAAGTGTTTGCGTCTTCTTTCACTTCGGCCTGCGGTTTCAACTTCCAGGCAACAACCGGTTCGCCGCTATGCAGAAAAACCTGTGCAGCCTGTGCAGAAAAACTAAAAGCGGATGCCAGCAGTAAAAGGCCGGCCCCCAATGTGTTACTCATCTTTCTTTTTATTTCCATTTTATCGTATTTATAATATATAACTTATACTTACCTTACCATCGAACTACTTACCTATCTACAACCCTATTAATTAACTACTTATCCACCTACCTGCTTACTACTTGCTACCTAATACCTGACTACTTACCTCCCCCTGACCTATCCGATTGCAAAATAAGCTGATTGACAGGAAAAAAAGAATAGATAATCTTACCACGAATATGGATAATCTTACTTTTCATGATAACGCTTTCTGTAAAGGTAAAATTATCCATATTCAGAATAGAATTATCCATTCCACATGTGATAACTATGCCGTTCCTTTGTAGCAGCCAATAAAAGAGACAGATAGAACTTGTTAATAACCATACGGAATATGAAAAAACATCTTATTTTAATCATCGTCTTATGCTTTGCAGCAACCTTGCAGCTAAAAGCACAAAAAGAGTATACAGTCAGTTCGCCTAACGGAACGCTGGAACTTAAAATTATAACAGAAGATACTCTCTCTTACCAACTATTTTCCGGCGGAGAGGCGATCTCTGAAATCTCTCCCATTGCAATGGTGGTAGAGAGGAACGGCCGCCAACTGGTTTTAGGAGAAAATCCGGTAGTGGAAAAGTGTACCCGGAATTTTATCAGTCAGAAAATCCCGATGCATTTGGGCGAAAATGACGAAATAGACGACACTTACAATGAAATGATACTCGATTTAGGCTCTCTTTACTCCTTGCACTGCCGGGCGTATGACGAAGGAGTAGCCTACCGGATGGAAAGTAAAATCAGTGGAAGTATCACCGTTCGTACCGAAATAGCAGAATTCAATTTTAAAGACAATCCGCAAGTCTGGATTGCCTATGACGAAGACAAACGTACCATGAGCCAGTGGGAGCTCCCCTATAAACGTGAGTTAAGTGTGAAGTCGATCAAAACAGGAGACTACGGCATTAATCCCTGCTTTTTCAGAAATAATAAGAAAGCAATCGGAATCACGGTTATCGAGTCCGACTTGGAAAATTACCCGGGTATGTACTTATTAAAAAAAGAGGCCGGAAATAAATTAGTAGGCAAATGGGCCGAATATCCCAAAAAGATCAAGAACGAAAATAAATACGACTCGCAGGCTGTATTAGAGCGTTACGACTACATTGCCGTGACACCGGGAAAACGCACTTACCCGTGGCGTGGATTTATCATCAGCCATGATGATTCGGAACTTATGAACAATGACTTGGTTTACAAATTAGCAAAGCCACAGGTAGAAGGAGACTTTTCCTGGATATCGGGAGGCAGAACCGCTTTCGAATGGTTGCACGACGGCGAGCTTGAAGGTGATTTAGGCTTTATCTATGGTCCGTTCGGCGACGGACGTCCTCATACGCTCGAATTCTATAAGTATTATGTCGACTTTGCAGCAGAAATGGGATTTGAATGGATGACCTGTGATGCCGGCTGGGGGGAAGAGTACATCAAAGAGCTGTGTACATATGCCCGGAGCAAGAACATTAAAATTATGGTGTGGAGCTATTTCAATTTCCTGCTTGTTGACGAACCGATGCTTGCCCGTTTCAAAGAATGGGGGATATCCGGTGTGAAAGCCGACTTCATGTCCAGAGACGATCAGATTGCAGCCGGCTGGATACCGACTATGGCAGAACGCTGTGCAAAGAACCAGTTGATGCTGTTGCTGCACGGCTGTCCCAAACCGGTGGCATGGCACCGTACCTACCCGAATATCATCAGTTATGAGGCAGTGACAGGTGAAGAAAGTAACAAATGGAACGATAATTGTAACCCGGTATACCACACGGTGATCCCTTTCCTTCGCATGCTTGGAGGAGCAATGGATATGACACCCGGCTCTCTGCGCAACAAAACCCGGAAAGGATGGACCTGGAAAGGTACCGGCGCCCCTTGGAGCTTGGGTACACGCGCACACCAGATGGCTCAGTATGTAGTATATCATCAGACATTGGGATTCGTGAGCGATGCACCGACGGAATACCGGAAATTCCCGGAAATAATGGAGTTCTTAAAGCACGTACCTACCGTCTGGAATGAGACAAAACCCCTGCAAGGGAAAATCGGCGAATATGCAGTCATGGCACGCAGGGCAGGAAACGAATGGTATATAGGCGGATTAAGCAACTGGACAGAACGCAGTCTCAACGTTGGTTTTTCATTCCTTGATCCTAATACACGTTATAAAGCCTACATTATTGAAGATATACCGGAAAAGAACAACGACACATCGAGCCGTACCGGAGATGCGACAGCATGCAAATGCTATACGGCCGATGTTACCAGTCAGACTCAAATGAGTTTTCAAGTAGCAGAAGGAGGCGGTTTCGTGATACGTATTTATCCGGATCCCGATGATACCGGAATGAAAGGCACGGAAATAACGGAGAAAGTAAAAATATGGTATGAGCAGAAGAATGAAAGTATCTACGTACAACTTCCGGAACGGGAGCTTACTGCCGACATTCATCTTTACGATATTGCAGGGCGTCCGTTTTATCCGAACTATGCAGCCAATAATAATCCGCTTTGCATCCCGGTACCCTATTTATCCAAAGGATATTACTGTATAAAATGTACCACCCCCGATATCAGCCAAAGTACACTTATTTATAAAAACTAATCATTTCAACCGGAATCATTCATATGCAGTAGTAAGCTGGGCAGTAGTAAGTAGTTAAGTAGTCAAGTAGTTAAGTAGTTAAGTAGAAATGACTTGTCTAATGTATCCTCCTTAACTACTTACTACTTAACTACTTACTACTAAAAAATTTACTACTTAGCAGCTTACTACTGACCATGAGTTATTCTGATTAATATTAACTATTAAATATTCACGCTATGAAAATTAGAAAATTACTATCGACAATGGCATTGAGCGCTATAGTAGCCTCGAATGCACTGGCAACAGAACCTGTAAAAGTGGAATGGGGAGATCCCGTCAAACAACCTTGGGGAGACCCCAGCGACCCGGAAGGAACAAATGTATGCTCCTGGTTCCAATGGGGACAGGATTTATGGTTCGATTATAACAACGACGGATACATGGATCGCTTTGTTATCGGTGGAAAACACGAAGATTTGGGACATGCATATCTGTTCAGAAATGAAGAGGGAAGCGAATTCACAAACATACCGGTCGATATCCCCAAATTAGAAATTGCCGGAGCGGTGGTCTTAGATTTTGACAACGACGGTATCATGGACCTCTACGTGCAAGGAAAAAGAGCAACCGATAACGGCCGGGAAAACTATACAGCCATTTGGAGAGGAACGGGAGACCCGGAAAATCCTTTTGAGCATGCGGTTCAGCAAGAAATAGACGAATTGGGCATCGGAGAAAGCGAAGGCCAACATCGGGGATATTTCTGTGCAGCCGGCGACTATGACAATGATGGCTGGACGGATTTATTCATGACCGGCTGGGCGCGTAAAGACGAAAGCTGGCACGTCATTCTATACCGGAATAATCAGGGAACCTTTGAAGAGGTACAAAATCCGGTAGGAGAAGACGGTGAAGGGATCGAACCTTTCAAGACAATCACCACCGGCTCTATCTACTTGAGTGACTTAAACAAAGACGGTTATCTCGACCTCATTGTCTCCGGAAACGATCAGACCAATGGCTGGGTGGCTACAACTACCATCTACTTTAATAATGGTGACGGAACTTTCCGCGAAACAACCCAACAAGGCTTCTTTGAGGGACAAAAAAGCGGTACTACCTTTACCGCAGATGTCAATAACGACGGCTATCCGGATATTCTGGAGTTTGGAGACTTTAAAAACAGCGAAACAGAAACTCAAAACACCATCGGTAACCTATATATCAACAATGGTGACGGAACTTTTGCCGAACCTTTAAAAACCGAAGTGACTCAGTTGTTGACAGCCAGAGCCGTACCGGCTGTAGGTGACATCAATAACGACGGAAAAATCGACATTATGATTCAGTGTGGCTGGTCATCGACAGACGGACAGACCGAAACAGAATATTCACTTACCAACCTGTATTACAACAACGGAGACAATAGTTTTACCCGTGAATACTTGAATGACAATGTTAACTCTCACGAATCCGATGTTAACTTCGTTGATTTCAACCATGACGGTGCTCTGGACTACTCTATCAGTGGATGGGGACCGAAAGAGCCTAACTGGTTCAACCGAGTCGTTCCCAACAATCTGACCAGCGATCTGGCCATGAACGAAGCTCCGAAGTTCGTGAATGATGCAGATGTGCAAGTAAAAGAAGAAGATTCCGACGTAATCATCTTTTGGGGAAGTGCAACAGATGATACCACTCCGGCAGAAGCAATCCGTTACAATATATACATCAAAGCCAAAAAAGCGGATGAATTCGGAACTACCTATACATATACCTATGTTCCTGCCAACATTGAAACCAATCTTCAACTCGGAAACACCACTTATGACTCCAAAGTAAGCGCGCGTTTAATCAACGGTCAGCAAATCCGCATGAAAGGTTTCAATACTACCGATTATGAATTTGCCGTACAGCCGGTAGACAACGGTAATCTTGGCGGCAAATTTGTCGTGGCAAGTTCCAAGGGTACCGGCATCAAACAAGCTCAAGTCGCAAACGCAAAAGTATATGCAGCCAATGGTAAAATCATCATCGAAAGTGATGTTTGTGCAGACTATACAATCATTACAACCGATGGCAAACTAGTGGCAAACGGTACATGCAATCAGAAAGCCGACGAAACGGTAAACAACGGCATCTATATTGTAAAAGTAGCCGATGCTATGCACAAAGTGTGCGTACTGCCTTAATCCGGCACATTAACCTATTGACACATTGGCACATCATTTTCTCAACTGTGAAGGCGCTATATGATACCGCTCTTTAAATTTCCGGGAAAAATGTGCCAATGTTTCAAAACCCAACTCCCAATAAATATCCGATGGTTTCAGATTTTCTTCCGTTATCTTCTGATAAGCCACTTCAAGCCGTTTAGCTATTAACCATTTATTGGGTGTGGTACCGAAAAGCCGTACAAACTCCCGGCGGAAAGTGGAAAGACTCCTGCCGGAAAACTCGGCAAAATGTTCCAAAGGTGCATTAAACATATAATTTGCATTCATAAACTCCACCAAATCTTTCTGAATATCCAGTTGACCGGAAAAAAGAGCCGAAACAATTTCCTTATCTATAAAAGTCAACAGATGCAGACATTCTTCTAACTTCAACTCAACCAGCTTTTTATCGGGTTTTACCTCCTCATCCGCATAAACAGCCAAGGAAGAAAAGAGAGCTTTCAGCAGAGTATTCTCACCGATCTTCCGAAAATAAAATGAAGTAGAGCAGGAATACACGGGAATCAAATTATTCTGCGCATATGTTTTCAGAAACTTTTCTGTAAGATTCAAACATAACAAACGAAAACGGCCGCTTTTGCCGGGTAATATCCGTATTTTTGAAAATCCACCACGATTTACAAACAAATAATCTCCCTCCTTCGCGGTAAGTGTCTCCCCACAGCAAGACAAGATAATCGTTCCGCCTTCCGCTACCTTTATCAGCTTATAATTGCGTTCGTACAACTCTTTCTGTGTCGGCTTGTCATAACACACAAAATAGAAAGGTTCTTCTGATTTTCGAAATTCACGCTGTTGATTCATACCGGCAAAGGTAGCAAATCTGACTCTCACAGACAACAAACTTTGAAACTTAGCGATAAATTTACCAAAGAAGAATTGCTTAATTTTGCCGCCGAAAAGAAAAGTAATAAAGATGTCAAAAAAAGAAACGGTAAGAAGATACACACTATTCACCATCGGACTATTCACAAATGCAGTAGGTATCAGTTTAATTATCAAAGCAGGTCTCGGCTCCTCTCCCATTTCCAGTTTACCCTACACCATCAGCTTAGGATTCCCTGTCACTTTGGGAACATTGACCTTTATCCTGAATCTGCTCCTCATAACGGGACAAATGCTATTATTAAAAAAAGATTTCCAGAAAAAGCAATGGCTACAGCTCCCCATTTCCGTCCTTTTCGGCTTTTTCATAGACATATCCATGCTTATGCTGTCATGGGTCGTGCCTGAATTTTATCTTTGGAAAATAATAACTCTGGTCTTGGGCTGTATCATCTTGGGGTTAGGGGTAAGTCTGGAAGTAATAGCCAATGTGGTAATGCTATCCGGAGAAGCATTCGTACATGCAATCTCACAGAAAAAGAAGAAAGAATTCGGATGGGTAAAAATAGGTTTTGACTGCACGTTAATGACACTGGCATGCATCACATCGCTGCTATTGTCCGGTGGAGTGACGGGAGTACGCGAAGGCACCATCATTGCGGCATTACTTGTCGGGATAGTAGCCCGGTACTTCAACCATAAGCTGACTTTCTTGCAGAAAAGGCTTCCTGATCCGGTTCATCTGTAAACTAAATTGCACCGAACAGGAAGCCCCTCCTTTTATTCGTCGCCTTCCTTATACTCCAAAATATCTCCCGGTTGGCAATCCAACTCCTTACAAATAGCTTCAAGCGTAGAAAACCGGATCGCTTTTGCCTTACCGGTTTTCAAGATCGAAAGATTAGCAGGTGTAATATCCACCTTTTCCGCCAACTCGCCCAAAGAGATTTTTCTTCGGGCCATCATAATATCAAGGTTTACTATTATAGCCATAATTTCTTTATTTTCAGTTTAGGTCAAATGGTCAGTTCCTGTTCCTCTTGCAACTTCACACCCAATGCAAAAATCTCGGCGAAAAGCAACATCAGGAACATATCACTCCAGCTTATAGCAAATTCATAATTGCTTATCACATATCCGGGCACTGTAGTCTGACTGGCTATACAATGATATACCAACCAATCATACAATGAGATGAAGGCCAAAGAGCCATTGATAGTATATACGAATATGCGCAATCTACGCGCATTTTTCCGCGTAAATATTTCATGCTTAAATACAGAAATCAACAATTTAATAAAATTGACAGCCCCCCAAATAAGCAACGGAAGAATCGGCAAAAACAAAATTCCGAAAAGCCCCATCCACCAGGGAACCCACCCGCAAGCGATCACTTTCTTCACTGCGTAAGGGGTCTGCACGTCAAAACGGGTGTTTTGTACAGAATCTAAAGTCAATTGATCATCAGCCGGCATTATATTCAGTTCCTGCACAAACTTTGTCCCAATCTGACTTCCTGTTTCCACCTGTTCTTGTATCAGTTCCGTTCTCTTTTCTACCAAAGTACGCGGATTGGTATGTCCCCACATATCAATAAATGCAGTTACCATTTCTACCGCCATAAATAATAATGTAAAAAAAGCTAAAAAACTAATTCTTTTCATAACCTCTTTCTTTAAATAGTCAAGTCCTGCTCCTCTTTCATCTTCAATCCAATAGCGAAGACCTCACCAACGATCAATGCAACCAGCCCCAGGACTAAAGTCAATTTAGAAACAAGACCGGACAAATTCACTGAATAACCGGATATAGAAAATACCCCCGATAACTCATAAGCGGAAATATAAGCAGGAAAAGCCGAACAAATAAAATTAAGAATGAGTATAGCCCCTAACCAACGAAGCCGCCGGACATTCTTCCAATCAAATATTCTGGACTTATTGATGGCAATAATCAATTTGGCAAAAAATACCACAGAGAAGATCATGGTGAAAATCCCTATAAAGTTACACATCATGGTGATAAACTTCAGCCAGATATTGACAGGTGTATTCACACTCACAACCAGTTTACCATAAATAGCCGGAACGAACTCGCCCGTTTTCTCATTATAAACCGAATCTTTCAAGTTTGCAAAGTTATCCGGAAACAAGGCAATGCTCTTCATATTATTCGTCTTCTGAAACTGCTCCTTGTTGTCAACATGGTTCATACCCGCCCGAAAGCCATCTACAAACGCACTACTAATGTAGTAAGCGGACTCGAATACCGAGTAGCAGAATACCAGCATCACCAATAAACAAAGTATATTCAATCTTTTTTTCATGGCTATCAATCGTTATCAGTCAATATTTCTATGTCAGTATCTTTTTTCCAGGGATAAGATATCGTGGTCCGTTTCATCAGCCAATAACATCCAACCAATAATACAGCAGCCACGCAAGTAATTATCAAACTGGCCGTTCCTCCAACAAGAGCATCCATATCATCCATGCCGGGATATTTTATATTAAGATATACCGAAATACTATTATTCAATATGTGCATCAGAATACAAGGCAGCAAACTGGCCGTTTTATAATACACCCACGCCAACAAAAGCCCGATGAGAAATGCAGCAACCACCTGTATCGGATTGATATGGAAAATGCCGAATATAAATGCGGAAATCAGAATTGCTTTTGCTGGATCGTACTGCTTCAACAAGGCTTTGGTGATAGCACCGCGAAACAACAGTTCTTCAAGAACAGGCCCTGCCACGGCGATAGCCAAGATACCTCCCCAACCGGATTGCAGAATATCGAAAGTCTGCTCCATTATGTTGGGCAACCACTCCATATGAGAAATTAATGTAGAAACCAGCCATGAACATGAGAGAAGACTAACAACACTCAGTCCCAAATAAGAAGGGGATACCGCAGACCAGGTTGTTTTCTCTTTACTTATATAGCCTGCTTTCCAAAGATAGATTACCATCAACAGGATTCCCGTCATCTGTGCCGGAATAATGATCATCTGCATCAGCGAATCTTTGTCTACCGCACCGGTAGTGGCCAGCAAATAAATTATACAAGGGACAACCATCAACATCGGTGCCAAAATCTGTAGAAATCCAAAATAAATAAGGACTAATTGTATAGCAGTTTTCATCTCATTCTGTATTTAAAGGAGTACAAAGATAATTGTTTTAATTCATACTGTCAGCTTCCAATGCCAGATAATCCCCGCACAATAAGTATTGATCGGCTTCCCAATTTTCCTCTACCGGATTCCATTTATAAAGCACATATGACAGAATATCATTTTCAAAACCTCTGTTATATACGGCTTTCTGGCAGTTTAATGAAAAATCCTGCGTTTGGTTATCCCATGCCGCATACTCTACAATAGAATTATTTCCCGACTCGGACATACTGATCAAGTAATAAGGTACCCATTTCCGTTCACTTGCATTCCAACGGTATGCTTTCTTCGTCTCCTTATTGCCTTTTGTTTCCTTATTATATTCGTATTTAAGTTTCGGAGTCAGATACTTTCCACTTTTGTCAAGAGTATACACGGTTTCCGAATTTTCACTCTTATCATAAATAAACTTTGAAGAGGTCTGTGCATTAATTGCAGAGCTACACAAAAACAGGGCTAACATTGAGATGGATACAACCAACATCGAGATACTCATAAATGACTTTTTCATAAGACTATATTTTTAATTGTTATTCAATGATTATTTATCGTTTTTCGATATGCAAAGAAAGATATATTTTTTAAACCCACAAAGTAAATCGATAAAAAATTATCGAAAAACAATAAAAAAAGTGCGTTTTTCGATATTTTCCACCTGTTTTTCGATAATCATACGAAAAATATGAGTTTTACGAGGTGGGAAAAGGGAATACCAACCCGAAAAATGATCCGCAGAGAGAGTAACTGACAACAGCAATTCAGTTCCAAATACAGTATATGAAAACAGTCATTAGTCGTTTGTAACTATTTAACATCAATCACTCACTCCTAAAAGAAAAGTAAGAAGGTATTCGGCAATGAAAAATACGAACAGAAGAGTAGATATACAACACATTAGTTATCAACATATTAATCACTCATACTTTTCCCCATAGAGAAAAAGAGTGAAACTCGTAGAGAAAGAGGTCGTTTCTCTACGAGGAACAGTTCAAAACTCTACGACCAATAAGAGGTCTATTTATAAAATACAACAAAAAGTACAGCAAGCAGAAAAAGCCTGCTCCTATCATGTAAGAAAAAGTCCAAAAAAAATAAAAGAATGACAATAGTTACAGCAATAATGCCTCTACAGTTGCCGCATCCTTATGAAGCTGTTCGATAAGTGCATCTATCCCATCGAATTTCATTTCAGAACGGATACGTTGTACAAAAGAGATACGGATAAACTTATCATAAATATCAGAATGAAAATGAAGAATATGTACCTCGATACTCCGGTTCATACCATTATCAAGAGTAGGCCGATGTCCGATATTCAACATTCCGGCATAAATACGGCCATCAAAACTGACATGAACTGCATATACACCATCTGCCGGTATAAGTTTATCCGGATCGTCCACATTCAGATTAGCAGTAGGAAAACCGATCTTACGTCCTACCTGATATCCTCCCACAACGATACCATCCAGAAAATAATCATATCCAAGACAACGGTTTGCCATGCTCACATCTCCTAAATGCAAATAATCGCGTATGGCGGAAGAGCTGATATGAAGATCATTATATATGTACGCGCGCGCGAGGATAACCTGCATCCCAATCGCTTCACCATAACGGCGATACTCTTCGAAGCCCTCACTGCGATTATGACCGAAGCGATGATCGTAGCCAATCACGAGCGCCTCTACCCGATAACGTTCTTTCAAAATATCGGTCATGAATTCTCTGGCGGTAAGTTGTGAAACCGCCGGAGTAAAATCAAGCATGATGCAGTAATCGACCCCGGTTTCAGAAAGCAATGCTGTTTTCTCATCCAAAGTAGTCAGTAACTCCGGACGATAGTCCGTCTTCATCACTTTACGGGGATGAACAGGAAAAGTAATCAATGCCGAACGCATTCCACGAGCAGCCGCCACCTCTTTCACCTGTTCGATCAGGAAACGGTGTCCGGCATGTACTCCATCAAAGAATCCGATGGTAGCTACACAAAGTTCGGGCAATATATCCGGTATATCACTAATAATCTGCATCAGTAAGCTATCTCTTCAAGTTAAAAATAGAACTCCAATCTTCACCAGCCTGCGGTGTATAGGTAGAAATACCTAATTTCTGTGCCGCCTGACAGTTTGCTTCGGAATCATCTATAAAAAAAGTCTCTTTCGGGTCGATATTGGCATCAGCAAGCACCGTCTCGAATATCTCCGCATCGGGCTTCACCATCCTCATTTCAAATGAGAGATATATTTTTTCAAAATAATCTTCCACCCGGAAGCCCCGATAAGGAAAGGCATGCTCGCAAGACCACCTCCAATGTATCTCATTGGTATTGCTCAGAAGATAAACGACATATTTTTCACGAAGTTTCAGCAACAAATCGAGTTTATAAGTCGGTACATCCACCAAAAAAGAGTTCCATGCCTCATCAATCTGCTGATCGGTCAACGACTTTGACGCCATCTCCCGAATGCTGTCCCGGAATTCCGCAGAAGTGATCAATCCCTTTTCCTGCTGCATAAAAATCCCTTGCTGATGATAGACATTCAATAGTTCATCTACATTTTGCAGGCCCAGTTTCCTAAAATTCTCTATACAACGCTGACGATCGAGATTGATCAAGACACCGCCAAAATCAATAAGAAGGTTTTTAATTCCTTTAGCTTTCATTCCTTATTTATGTATTAAACGCTGAACGAAACGAATAAGTTCTCCCACCCATAAAACAAGTGACGAAGCCCCTATTATCACTAACCACGTTTGCCAATCGAGCGGTTCCGTACGGAACACAGCTCCACCGAACTGCACAATGAGAATCTGACCACCCAAAATGGCAATCACAATCAATTCCATTCCATAAGACTTGGTAAGTCCTTTGAAAGCAGAGTCGTTCGTTCCAAATACACGGGCATTGAACAGGTTCCAGAATTGCAACATGACAAAGAAAGTAAAGAAAATAGTAAGCCGGTGTACCGTCATTCCACTTTCAGCATTCGTAAAATAGTAAATCATTCCCATCAATACGATCAAAAAGACAGTACCGACTCCGAATATGTTGTATCGCATCGCTTTGCTGATAATAAAATCAGTGCTACGACGCGGCTTTTCATTCATTACATCCTCACTGGGCGGAATCGAAGCAAGAGCCAGAGCAGCAAAAGTATCCATAATAAGGTTCACCCACAGCATTTGAGTTACGGTCAAAGGCAAGGCTGTCCCCACGAACGATCCGAGCAGCACAATGAGCAACGCCACAAAATTGATGGTAAGCTGGAATACGATAAAACGCTGAATGTTTTTATAAAGCGAACGTCCCCACATAACGGCGGTTCCAATGCTATTGAACGAATCATCCAGCAATGTAATATCACTGGCCTCTTTGGCAACGGAAGTTCCCGTACCCATTGAAAGTCCTACCTGCGCATGATTCAAAGCAGGTGCATCGTTTGTTCCGTCACCGGTTACGGCAACAACGGCTCCTTTTTGCTGAAGCAGTTGTACCAAACGCTGTTTATCGGTAGGCCGGGCACGGGACATTATTTTCAAGTCCATCACCCGATCCAAAGCCTCCTCATCCGTGAGATCTGCAAATGCAGTGCCCGTAATTCGATTACGCTCCGTATCTTCCGGTTTCCAAAGTCCGATCTGCCGAGCTATTTCCGTAGCGGTACCCGGAGTATCACCTGTCACTATCTTAACATCGATGCCTGCCGATTGACATTTTGCCACAGCAGCAGGTACATCAGGGCGGATCGGATCGGAAATGGCAACCACTCCCAAGAAGTTCAGGTCATTTTCCGCAACCAATGCCACACAATCATCCGGAGCATGATCGTCCACTATTTTAAAAGCAAAACCCAAAGTACGCATCGCCATATTCTGATACCCTAACAACTGTTCTTCCACAGTGGAACGATATTCCGTTGCATCTATCCGTTTACCATCGAGTACCACCTCTTTACATTTTCCCAACACGATCTCAGGCGCACCTTTTATATACAATACCTTCTTCCCGATGAGAGGAGACTGTACCAATGTTGCCATAAATTTACGCTCGGTAGAAAAAGTAAGCTGGTCCAACACACCGGCTTGTTCACGCAACTCCAAATAATTACGGTGCTGAGAATTCAGCCACAGCAACAACGCGACTTCTGTCGGATTACCGACACCTTTCGGCTTGCCACCATCGTCCGTTTCTTCAAGAAAAGCCGTAGAGTTGGCACTGATTCCCTCCATTACCAACTTACTGATATCGTCATCCGAAAGGATACCTCTCTCTTTCAATGCATAGAAACCGGGCTCGTACACCTGCATCAGATTTTGTGTCAATGTACCGGTCTTATCCGTACAGATAACGGTAATAGCTCCCATTGTTTCACAAGCATGCATTTTGCGTACAAGATTATTAGTAGAAAGCATACGCCGCATATTCAATGCCAAGCTAAGGGTAACACTCATCGGAAGCCCCTCGGGGACAGCAACAACAATCAGCGTTACGGCCATCATAAAATATTTCAATACAATCTGGGCGATGGCCATGTAATGGTGCCACCCGCTAATCTCATTCGCCGAAATATATTGGTACAAATCTTTGGAAACAAAAACAATAAAAGTAGCGGCAGCTACCGTAAAGCCTATCTTGCCAATCAGTTTAGCCAGTTTAGTCAACTGTATATTCAAAGGAGTAGGCTCCCCGCTCTGTTCCGTACTTTGGCGGGCTACTTTCCCAATCTCAGTGGCATCTCCTACCTGAAGCACTTTCATCATACCATGTCCATCGACTACCGTCGTACCGCGCATCACCCTATTGGAAGCATACGTAGCCTCTTCATCAAAATCGGCTTTGATAATCGTTTTATTAATAACCGGTTCACCCGTCAAGTTCGATTCATTGACTTGCAATGAGATAGCTTCTATCAGTTCACCATCAGCAGGAATCTCTTCTCCGGTTTCGAGTACTACTATATCCCCCACAACCACATCCTTACGGGGAATCTCCTGAATCTTTCCGTTCCGAATCACCTTTACCAAGGTTTCTTCATTGACAGCATTCAGCAAGTCAAATTTCTTGTTCGCATCATACTCAAAAAAGAAACCGATACCAGTAGCCAGCAAAATAGCAGCTATGATACCGATGGTTTCTGCATACTCATTCTCTATGATTGAGATAATCAATGAAAAAACAGCAGCCACAAGTAATACGCGTACAACAGGGTCTTCAAATTTTTCCAGATAGAGTTTCCAGAGGGAAGGGCGCTTAGGAGGTGTCAATAAGTTTACACCATTTTTTTCTCTACTTTGTAAAACCTCACTATCTGTAAGGCCTAAATGATAATAATCATCGTTCTTTGCAGTCATTCAGATACATACGTTAAGTTTAAGTCACAAAAATACAACATTAAATTGGTATAGAATGTTTATTAGTTTTTTTTAAGGAGTCAGTTCTCTTTGCTTCTCAATTGCTGCAAAGCATGTTCGGCACGCTTTTGACGAGTAATATCATGTACAGTAATAACCATCCGGTCCTCGCCATTCAATAAAAGATAGTTTCCCGAAACAATTGTATCACACTCTACCGATTCGTAATTAGAAGTATAGATGTTCAAAATAACTTCTAAGTCGGTAAAATTTGCTTTCTTATCAAAAGCACTTTGAATAGCACAACGCACAGGGCAAGTACCACAAAGTTCGTGTGTACCGCATCCGCCCGATGCAGACAAAGCATTACGGCATTGTAGCAAATCACCGACTTTCTTTTCAGCCGATCCTTTTCTGGTTCCGGTACGCCTGTAATAATTTGTATTCAATACAGTGAAGCTTGAATCGATCAACAATACAAAAGCATGTACGCTTCTCAATACCGCCCCTGCAATATAACTTGTCTTTTTCAATTCATCCGCCTCTTTCTGCAATGCCCGGCGTGTCTGCATCCACTTTCTTCTCTCCCAAAGGAAAGCGATTAAAAGAACTAAACATAAAGTAATTAAGAAGATTTCTATAACCATAATTCTTTTAATAGCTGATTGTTACACCTATCTTGTGACAAAGATACTTATTTTTATCAGATAAAAAAGAAAGCTCGATGAACAATATCCGGTTTTTCTCCGTTATATTATATGGTAAACTATTAAAAAATAAAACATATGAAGTACATTTGCACTGTATGCGAATACATTTACGACCCAGAATTGGGCGATCCGGAAAGTGGTATTGAACCAGGTACAGCCTTCGAAGACATTCCAGATGATTGGGTATGTCCGCTCTGTGGGGTAGGAAAAGAAGATTTCGAACCGTACGAAGGGTAATTGAAAGGGAGATGTGAGATGGGAGAATTGAGAAGTAGCTGCGCTATTATGCTGCATAGCAATTCTCCCATCTCCCTTTATTTATGATGCTTTTTTCTCCTTCACATCACTGCTTGCTTCTACTACATTGACTACATAGTCTCCAAGCTTTTCGCATTCTGCAATAATGTCCATGTAATAAACACCCATCTGATAATCGTATTCCTTATTATTGACATCCAAAATGTTCTGGTTCTTCAATTGGTTACGATAATTATTTATTTCATTTTCGATGTTAAACGATTTATTGACATCGATGCTGTGATGTTCCGGTTTTTCTACGACAACAATCATTTGTTCCAAAGCATCGTTTGTGAGTTTCATCATAAAATGGATATGTTCATACTGCTTTTCGGTAAAGTCCTGATTGGTCTGTCGCTTGCGATTGATTGTACGCGCCAGATTATAGCAACTATCACCAATACTTTCAATCTCCGTTACTTCACGAAGCATGGCACGTATCTGCAATTTACTTTCCGAACTTAAACGTCCTTCGGAAACCTGATTCAGATAGTTAGCTATTTCCAATTCCATATTATCGCTAATATTTTCATACTTCTCTACACGGCTGAACACTTTATTAAAATCATCATCCTTATCCGTATGGAGAAGATCCTGTACCATGCCAAACATCCGATGCGTCCGTTCTGCAAAAAGATGAATCTCCTTACGGGCCTGGAGAATAGAAAGTTCTGCCGTAGAAAGCATACCGCCGGTAATGAATCGCAAACGCGGTTCTTCATCCTCCTCTTTCGGACGGATAATAGCACACACCGTACGTTCTATTAATTTTACCCCCCATATCAATAAACAAACGTTGCATATATTAAAGATAGAGTGGAAAGCGGACAACTTATAAGAGATAGCGACTTCTGCGCTTCCCGGATGGAAGAAAGTATCGACTACCCAATTAACAAAAGTCATAAACGGATGGAAAATAATCAATACCCAGATAACGCCGAACACATTGAATACCAAGTGCGCCAACGCTGCCCGTTTGGCCTGCGAATTGGCAGTAAGAGCAGCCAGATTAGCGGTAATAGTAGTACCGATATTCTCACCCAACACCAATGCCGCTCCAAGTTCGAGACTAATCCAACCATTAGCACACATTATCAAAGTAATAGCCATGGTTGCCGCAGAAGCCTGTACAATCATTGTCAATATCGTACCGATAAAAAGGAACAGGAGCACAGAGAAAAAACCCATATCCGTATAATTCTGTACAAAAGCCAACATATCGGGGTTAGCATTCAGATCGGGAGCATTACTTTTTAAATAAGCAAGTCCCATGAAAAGGAAAGAAAAGCCAAAAATAAATTCACCGACAGACTTGCGGTTACTTTTTCCGGAAAAGATAAGTGGAAGTGCAATGGCCAGAAGCGGGAGAGCAAAAGCAGACATATCGACTTTAAAACCAAATATGGAAATGATCCAGGCAGTAACCGTAGTACCGATATTAGCTCCCATAATCACACTGATAGACTCGGTTAGAGTCAACAACCCGGCATTTACGAAACTAACCACCATTACTGTTGTTGCCGACGAGGATTGGATAAGGGCGGTTATTAGCACTCCTGTTAAAACGCCTGTTACCCGATTGGTGGTCATTGCTGTCAGAATACTTCGTAATCTGTCACCTGCGACTTTTTGTAAGCCCTCGCTCATTATTTTCATTCCATAAAGGAAAAGCCCTAATGAACCGATGAGCTTTAAAAAATCATAAAAAGAATATTCCATCTATAATTATTTTAATAGTTGTTTGTTCTCTAACCGATTATGTCTATATTTATCCAATTCTATTTTAACCCCTTAAAAAGCCAAAATGAAACAGATGTTACAAATATATTGCAAAAATAATAATATTTCTAAAGAATTCCCTATTGGCAGTTCACTTTTGGATATTTATTACGGTTTTAATCTTAATTTTCCCTATCAGGTTGTTAGCGCCAAGGTAAATAATCGTTCCGAAGGTCTCAACTTCCGTGTCTATAACAACAAAGATGTAGACTTTCTCGATGTAAGAGATTCTTCCGGAATGCGCACCTATGTGCGTTCGCTTTGCTTTGTATTATACAAAGCTGTCAGCGAATTGTTTCCCGATGGTAAACTTTTCGTGGAGCATCCCGTATCAAAAGGATACTTCTGTAACCTCCGCATCGGCCGTGCCATCACATTGGAAGATGTATCGCTCATCAAAAAAAGGATGCAGGAGATTATTGCCGAAAACATTCCCTACCACCGTATCGAATGCCATACTGCGGAAGCCGTACGCATTTTCAGCGAGCACGGGATGAATGACAAGGTTAAATTACTGGAAACCTCCGGTTCATTATACACCTATTATTATACGTTAGGTGATACCATCGATTATTATTATGGGAATCTGTTACCCAGTACCGGTTTTATCAAATTGTTCGATCTGGTAAAATATTACGATGGACTGCTATTACGTATTCCCAACAAAGAAAATCCGGAAATACTCGAAGAAGTAGTAAAGCAGGAAAAAATGCTCGACGTATTTAAAGAGTATCTGAACTGGAGCAACATCATGGGACTGAACAATGCCGGTGACTTTAACATGGCCTGTGAAGAAGGACATGCCACCGACCTGATCAATGTAGCAGAAGCACTGCAAGAAAAGAAAATTGCCCAAATAGCCGATACGATCTTCCATCGTGGAGAAAACGGTGACCGTATAAAATTAGTACTGATAGCCGGACCGTCTTCGTCGGGAAAGACCACTTTCAGCAAGCGTCTCTCTATCCAACTGATGACAAACGGCTTAAAGCCTTATCCGATTTCATTGGACAATTACTTTGTTGACCGCGAAGAAACTCCCCGCGATGAAAATGGAAACTATGACTATGAATCCTTATACGCCCTCGATCTGGATCTGTTCAACCGGCAACTTCAAGCATTACTCCGCGGAGAAGAAGTCGAGTTGCCGCGATTCAACTTCAACATCGGAAAAAAGGAGTACAAAGGGGACAAGCTAAAAATAGACGAACATACCATTTTAATATTGGAAGGTATTCACGCACTCAATCCGGAACTGACTCCACATATTCCGAGTGAGAATAAATTCAAAATATATGTATCGGCACTGACCACCATTTCACTGGATGACCATAACTGGATTCCTACGACAGACAACCGCCTGCTACGGCGCATCATTCGTGATTTTAATTATCGCGGATATTCGGCGCAGGAAACAATCTCTCGTTGGCCCAGTGTACGTGCCGGCGAAGATAAATGGATATTCCCTTATCAGGAAAATGCCGACGTAATGTTCAATTCCGCCCTACTTTTTGAATTTGCAGTACTGAGGCTTCATGCCGAGCCTATCCTTATGGGAGTACCACGAAATTGTCCGGAATATTGTGAAGCGTACCGGTTATTAAAATTCATAAAATATTTCACTCCCGTACAAGATAAAGAAATTCCACCAACCTCTTTGTTAAGGGAATTTTTAGGAGGAAGCAGCTTTAAATATTAACAAAGCATCATCAGGATTATCTGTAATTACAGATAATCCTGTTTTTTAATTCGTTTTCCTGCCTTAAATAATATATTTATCCTATTTTTGTGTCGGTTATAAACAAACAATATAAAGATGAAAACACCCATAGTCATCATTGCCATAATGCTCTGTTTCAATGTACTCTCTCAAGCGCAAACAACTCCAAACAGAGGACAAGAGTTAAAAGAACAAGCTCAAAACAGTCTGAGTCAGAAAGATTATATCAAAGCACGCTATCTTTTCAAGAAAGCCTATGAAGCATTTGCTGCCCGGGAAGACTATCCACAAGCCATCGAATGCGGCATAAAAGCCAACGGGCTCTATATCCGGGAAAATTTCTACAAAGAAGGGTTCGAACTCTGCCGTAGCATGGATCAACTGGTCTGGACCGGCGAGCAGAAAACTAAAAAAACGCTGTACGACCTGCGTTTTCTAATCACCAAAGAGCGTCTGCAAATGTATATTGCACTGAAAAATCCTGCACAAGCCAAACTCCAACTCGACAAGTTGGAAGAAACAGCCAAGCTTGCTAAAAACGATTCGATCAATGAAGATCTTCTTTATACAAAGACCAATTACTATTACACTTTCGGACTGAATACACAAGGAGATGCATGTTTTCGGAAGCTCATCCTCCAATACAAAGAAAAGAAAAACTATGAGAAGGTGGACGAATGTTATAAAAATCTGATATCCATAGCCCGTAAAGCAAATAATGCTGCACTGATGGGACGTACCTACGAAAACTATATTGTATGGACAGATTCGGTAAAAGCACTTACCGCCCAAGATGAACTGAATGTATTGAAAAGAAAATATGATGAAAGCCTGCAAACGATACAAGATAAAGATGATACACTATCGACCAAACAGTATGTTATCATAGGACTTTGTACCCTCGCAGCCATTCTCGTCGCCGCATTGGTACTTTTAGCATTCGTATTGCTACGTTTCATGGCTGGCAACCGAAAACTAAAAAAGAACATTCAAATAGCCAATGAACACAACGAATTGAAGACTCAATTTATCCAAAATATATCTTCGCAAATGGAACCGACCTTGAATACCCTGTCGGCCTCGGCAAACGGTTTGTCCGCGATAGCAGCGCAACAGTCCCGGCAGATACAGACTCAAGTAGGAGCATTGAAGAAATTCAGTGACGACATTCAAGAACTCTCTTCTCTTGAGAGTTCTTTAACCGAACCTTATGAAATGAACGAAATCAACGCAAATACTTTCTGTGAAGAAATAATGGAGAAGGCTAAAAACAATATAAAAGCAGACATTACGACTTCAGTAAATGCACCCAAACTACAAGTAAAAGCAAATAAAGAACAATTGGAACGCATCCTTCTCCATCTGTTGCAAAATGCCGCCTACTATACGGAAGAAGGACGTATCAGTCTCGACTTTAAAAAACGCGGTGCACATACCCATCAGTTTATCGTAACGGATACCGGTACAGGCATTCCGGCAGAGCAACAAGAAACAATCTTCAAACCTTTCACGGAAGTAAAAGACCTCACTCTGGGTGACGGATTGGGGTTACCCATTTGCTCACTTATTGCCACAAAGATGAACGGCAGTCTGACATTGGATAATAGTTATACAAAGGGAAGCCGGTTTATACTGGAACTACACGGGTAATAAAGGGAGAATGGAAATGGGAGAAGTGGCTGCGCTATCATGTTGCATAGCACTTCTCCCATCTCCATTCTCCCATCTCCCTTTATTACATCCTCTGCCTTTATACCGCTTCCACCTCTTCCGGTGTCAACGGAATCTTTTTACCTAATCGCCGGGCGCCGGTTTCGGTAATCAAATAATCTTCTTCATTACGTATACCGCCGAAATCCTTATAAGTCTCCACTTTATCATAATTGATAAAATCAGTAAATTTCTTTTCCGCTTTCCACATATCGATCAATTCGGGGATAAAGTAAATACCCGGCTCCACAGTATGCACAAAGCCCGGTTCCAAAGGAACGGCCAAACGTTGTGATTTACGCCCGAACTGCGTACTCTTCGGCTCGCCGTTATAGCCTACCCAGATTTCACCTAAATTTTCCATATCATGCACGTCCAACCCCATCATATGTCCCAATCCATGCGGATAAAACAAGGCATGAGCACCTTCCTGTACCGCATCGGCAGCATTGCCTTTCATCAAGCCAAGCCCTTTCAACCCTTCTACCATCACACGGGCAGACAATTCATATACATCCATATACGGGATGCCCGGACGAAGCGCTTTCACCGACTCCAAATGCATTGCGTTCTGCACCTCGTACACTTCACGCTGACGAACAGTGAATTTCTTATCGGCAGGAATAGTAGATGACATATCACCGGCATATCCCGATTCTACCTCTGCACCGGCATCAATCAAAAACAAATCACCCGATTTCACTTTATTCCCGTGATAATGGTTGTGCAATGTTTGTCCGTTAATTGTAGCAATTGTGGCAAAGGACAGTTCACAATTATTTGCCTCCGCTACCCGATTCATTTCTGCCACCACTTCATATTCATACATCCCCGGACGAAGAACTCGCATAGCAGTAATATGCATATCGGCAGTAACATCACACGCCTTTTCTATTTCGACTATTTCTTCGGCAGATTTATAATTTCGTTGGGCTATTACGGCACGGATAAATGGGATAGAGCCTTCCTGACGCGCAGGCGGTATGCCCAACCAGTCCATCAGTTTCAATTTATGCTCGGCACGATAAGGGGGTAAATAATGAATAGCCTTGCCTTTCTGAACACACTTATGCAGATAATTCATAATTTCCGCAGACGGTAAGGTCTGTGTCACTCCTACCCGCTCACTTTTCTCCTTCAAAGTAGGCTGAACTCCCATCCATACAATGTCATCAATCGTCAGTTCATCACCGAAAATAATCTCTTTATCATCATCAATATCAATAATGGCAGAAAGCCCGGCAAACGGTAAGCCGAAATAATAAAGGAAAGTAGAATCCTGACGGTAACGGAACGTGTTACTCTCATAATTCAACCCATAGTCGTCATTACCAAGAAATAACAATACCCCGGAGCCTAATTTCTTTTTTAGCAGGGCTCGTCGCTGCACATACGTCTCTTTGCCAAACATAATGTTCTATTTTTTAAGTTAATGCAACAAAGATAGAGAATTTAGCGTTATACAAATAAAAATAATCTTCATAATATGTGTAATCTGTGGTGAAAAAGCTACTTTTGTAGCGAGAAATAACCAAATATAGAAAACAAAAATTGTATGGCACAAGGTTCCCGTCAAATACAATCCCAGGCGCAGCAACAGATACAAACGCTTTCTCCGCAGCAGATTCTGGTAGTAAAACTGCTGGAGCTTCCTGCCGTAGAACTGGAAGATCGTGTACATGCCGAGCTACTGGAGAATCCGGCACTTGAAGAAGGAAAAGAAGAATCCTCCTCCGATGAACTGGGCGAAAGCAATGCTGCAGATAGCGAAACAGAAGGCGACAGCAATGACTATGATTCTTTAAGTGACTACTTGAACGAAGACGATATCCCCGATTATAAATTACAGGAAAACAACCGTTCGAAAGGCGAACAAGCGGAAGAAATTCCCTTTTCCGATGCTACCTCTTTTTATGAAATACTGAAAGAGCAATTGCGCGAGCGTAATCTCACGGAACACCAACGTGAACTGACAGAATACCTTATCGGATCACTGGACGACGATGGTTTGCTCCGCAAATCACTTGAAAGCATCAGTGACGAATTGGCGATTTACGCCGGTATCGATGCCACAGAAGAAGAACTGGAAGACGCCCTGCATATTATTCAGAGTTTCGACCCACCCGGATTGGGTGCACGAAATCTTCAGGAATGCCTGCTGATACAACTTCGCCGAAAAATAAAGAAAGGAAAACCCAACGGGTTACTGATGATGGAAATAAGAATTATCCAAGATCATTATGAAGAATTCACCCGTAAACACTGGGATAAAATTATAAAAAAACTCTGCTGTGATGAAGAGTATTTCAATGCTGCCATTGCGGAAATTACGAAACTAAATCCGCGCCCCGGTGCCTCTTTAGGAGAAGCCATCGGACGTAACTTGCAACAAATCGTTCCCGACTTCATCGTAGACACTTATGACGACGGCAGTATCAATGTCAGCCTCAACAACCGGAATGTACCGGAACTTCGCATGAGCCGTGATTTCACGGAGATGGTGGAAGAACATACGAAAAACAGAGCCAATCAATCCAAAGAGGCCAAAGAAGCCATGATGTTTCTAAAGCAAAAAATGGATGCAGCCCAAGGATTTATCGACGCCGTCAAGCAACGGCAGAATACATTGATGACCACCATGCAGGCTATCATCGACCTGCAACGGCCGTTCTTCCTTGAAGGAGACGAATCATTGCTTCGCCCCATGATTCTGAAAGACGTTGCTGAGCGTACAGGGTTGGATATCTCGACCATTTCACGTGTCAGCAACAGTAAATACGTACAAACTAATTTCGGAATTTACCCGTTAAAATTTTTCTTCAGTGACGGATATACCACTGAAGATGGTGAAGAGATGTCTGTCCGTGAAATACGTAAAATATTAAAAGAATGTATCGACAACGAAGATAAAAAGAAACCGTTGACAGACGACGAGCTGGCAGATATCCTGAAAGAAAAAGGATATCCAATCGCAAGACGTACCGTAGCCAAATACCGGCAACAATTGAATATACCGGTAGCAAGGCTGAGGAAATAATGAAGAATTAATAATTAAAATCAAAGGCCCGTCGTATGGGAGAAGTGAATGTAGAACAACATATTATTGCAGATAAAACGCTTATCAGAACAGCACAGGTTACATCATGGATACTGACCCCGTTCTCTATCCCCTTTTTAGCCTTTTTGGTTCTTTTCCTGTTTTCTTACTTGCGTATTATGCCTTTACAATACAAGCTAATTGTATTGGGAATCGTATATTGTTTCACCATACTGATGCCTACCATCACCATTTTCCTGTTTCGTAAGATTAACGGATTTGCCTTACAGGAACTAAGCGAACGTAAAAAACGCTACATACCTTTTACACTCACCATCATCTCATATGTTTTCTGCCTGCTGATGATGCATAAGTTGAATATCCCCTGGTATATGACCGGCATTATACTGGCTGCACTGGTCGTACAGATCATTTGCATCATCGTCAATCTGAGATGGAAGTTGAGTGAACATATGGCCGGTATAGGTGGAATTATCGGTGGATTAATCTCATTCAGCGAACTCTTCGGATATAACCCGGTATGGTGGCTATGTTTGTTTATTCTGGTTGCCGGAGTATTGGGATCGGCACGAATCATACTACGGCATCATTCATTGGGTGAAGTATTATCCGGCTTTGCCGTCGGACTGATATGTGCATTACTTGTACTGCATCCGCTAAGTAATGTATTGTTTCGAATCTTTTTATTTTAAATATAAATTCTTAAAAACTAATTATTATGAACTTCCCACAAAATTTAAAGTACACCAACGAACACGAATGGATTCGTGTAGAAGGTGACATCGCTTATGTAGGTATCACTGATTACGCACAAGAACAATTAGGTGATATCGTATTCGTTGACATCCCGACGGTAGGCGAAACACTGGAAGCAAATGAAACTTTCGGTACGATTGAAGTGGTAAAAACCATCTCCGACCTTTTCTTGCCGGTAGCCGGTGAAGTGCTCGAACAGAACGAGAGTCTTGAAGAAAACCCGGAATTGGTAAATAAAGACCCTTACGGCGAAGGTTGGCTCATCAAAATGAAACCTGCCGATATAAAAGACATCGACGACTTGCTGGATGCGGAAGCATATAAAGCGGTAGTTAATGGATAAGACCTGGTAAATAGTAATATAAATAGTGATAAATGATTAATGACTACACAGCTATACTTTTACTAATCAGAATGCCAAATTTAGAATCATTAAATTTTTAAATAAAATCATGACTCCAATTGTAAGTATCATCATGGGTAGCACATCCGACCTTCCTGTTATGGAGAAGGCGGCACAACTGCTCAATGATTTGCATGTGCCGTTCGAAATGAACGCCCTCTCTGCCCATCGCACTCCTGAGGCAGTAGAAGAATTTGCCAAGAATGCCCGTTCACGCGGTATAAAAGTAATCATTGCCGCTGCTGGCATGGCGGCTGCACTTCCGGGGGTAATCGCTGCCAATACGACTCTTCCGGTTATCGGTGTACCTATTAAAGGTTCCGTACTCGATGGTGTAGATGCGCTCTATTCTATCATCCAGATGCCTCCCGGAATACCGGTAGCAACCGTAGCAATCAACGGGGCAATGAATGCAGCTATCTTGGCTGTACAGATGTTAGCTTTGGGCGATACAGAACTTGCAAACACTTTTGCGACTTACAAAGAAGGCTTGAAAAAGAAAATTGTAAAAGCCAATGAGGAACTGAAAGAAGTTAAGTTTGAATATAAAACCAATTAAATTTACGATTGAACGATTTGCAATTTACTGTTTAGCTGCATGACAGCCGCATGTTTGTCGCAGCCGCAAGATGTAAATCGCAACGGTTCAAAGGGTAAATAATAAATAGCAAACAGTAAATGGAAAGGGATTTATTCAATTACTCCCGCAGAGAGACATCAGAAGTAAATATCGGGGCCGTCCCATTGGGCGGCCCCCATCCTATCCGCATTCAGTCGATGACAAACACATCGACACAAGATACGGAAGCATGCGTAGAGCAAGCCAAACGTATCGTAGATGCAGGTGGAGAATATGTCCGTCTCACAACGCAGGGTATCAAAGAGGCGGAAAATCTGATGAATATCAATATCGGCTTGCGCAGTCAGGGATACATGGTACCATTGGTAGCCGACGTACACTTCAACCCCAAAGTAGCCGATGTGGCGGCACAATATGCCGAAAAGGTACGCATCAATCCGGGAAACTACGTTGACCCGGGACGTACTTTCAAACAACTGGAATATACGGATGAAGAGTATGCCCAGGAATTGCAGAAAATCCGTGACCGCTTTGTTCCTTTTCTAAATATCTGCAAAGAGAATCGTACGGCTATCCGTATCGGAGTAAATCATGGTTCGTTGTCCGACCGTATCATGTCCCGTTATGGTGATACCCCCGAAGGTATGGTAGAGTCGTGTATGGAGTTTCTACGAATCTGTGTAGAAGAACAATTTCACGACGTAGTAATTTCCATCAAAGCATCCAACACTGTGGTAATGGTTAAAACGGTCCGCCTGCTGGTAACTGTTATGGAAAAAGAGGGAATGGCATTCCCATTGCATTTAGGCGTTACCGAAGCCGGAGATGGAGAAGACGGACGTATCAAATCGGCCTTGGGCATCGGTGCCCTGTTGGCAGATGGATTAGGAGATACGATTCGCGTGTCGCTCAGTGAAGAACCGGAAGCAGAAATTCCGGTTGCACGTAAATTAGTCGATTATATCACTGCCCGTCACGAACACCCCTATATTCCCGGTATAGAAGCAACCGGATTCAATTACGTGTCTCCTTCCCGGAGAAAGACAAATGCCATCCGTAATATAGGCGGTGATCACCTCCCTGTTGTTCTGGCTGATCGCATGGATGGTAACACAGAAGTAAATCCGCAATTTACTCCCGATTATATCTATGCAGGAAGAGAACTTCCGGCCGAACGTGAAGCCAATGTCGAGTACATTTTGGATGCAGATGTATGGGAGGGCGAGACAGGGACATGGCCGGCATTCAATCATGCCCAGCTTCCATTGATAGGCATGTGTCAGTCAGAACTGAAATTTCTGTTTATGCCTTATATGGCACAGACCGATGAAGTGATCGCCTGTCTCAAAATACATCCGGAAGTCGTCATTATTTCTCAAAGTAATCATCCCAACCGGGTAGGTGAACACCGCGCACTGATACACCAGTTAATGTCCGAAGGACTGAAAAATCCAGTAATCTTCTTCCAGCACTATCAGGAAGAAGTTGCTGAAGACCTGCAAATAAAGGCCGCCGCTGATATGGGGGCATTAATATTCGACGGTTTATGCGACGGTATTTTCCTTTTCAACCAAGGTTCACTAAGCCATGCCGTAATAGATGCTACTGCCTTTGGGATCTTGCAGGCAGGACGTATCCGTACCTCCAAGACAGAATACATTTCTTGTCCGGGATGCGGACGTACCTTATTCAATTTGCAGCATACCATTGCCCGTATTAAAGAAGCCACCTCACACTTGAAAGGTTTAAAAATAGGAATTATGGGTTGCATCGTTAATGGTCCTGGAGAAATGGCAGATGCCGATTACGGATATGTCGGAGCCGGACGGGGAAAAGTCAGCCTATACAAGCGCAAGGAGTGTATAGAGAAAAATATTCCGGAAGAAGAAGCCGTGGAAAAATTGATCGAGCTAATCAAAAGGAACAACGATTATACGGAGAAATAATCACCAGATACATAAAACAAGGACGCGCCCCCAAGAACTCTCTCAGGAACGCGTCCTTGTTTTTATTCTTATTTCTTCTTTTGGCTAAACAGCCAATCCATAAATCCCGGATAATTAAATGCCGGAGTCCAACTATCATGACCACATCCCGGAAATTCAATGTATTCCACATCAGCACCGGCCGCCTTTAATGCTCTATAAGCCATACGGGAACCTTCTACCGTTACTACATTGTCCGCATCTCCATGAAATATACGAAATCTCACTCCTTTAGCGTTTGCCAACCGGATTGGATGGACCGTACCGCAAATAGGAATAGCTGCCGCAAACACCTCCGGAAAGCGGATAGCCATGTCATATGTCCCCATTCCTCCCATTGAAAGCCCTATAATATAAATACGGTTCTTATCGATTTGTGGCAAAGCCAAATAAGTATCCAATAACTCCTTCAATGATTTGAATATCGGAGATATGTCCTGCACCACAGGCATCTCTGCCGGGAAAAACGAGGCCGGACGGGATGTATATGCCCAATAAGCATCTGCCGGACACTGCGGGATTAAAACAAAAGCCGGATATTTTTCACGGTTCACCGGATTAAGAAACATCTGTGCACCATGTGTAAGCTGCTTTTCATTGTCACTTCCCCGTTCTCCGGCACCATGCAGAAAAAGAACAAGCGGATATTTACTACCGGCTTGTTCATTTTCCGGTCGTAACAGACGGTATGACAATGAATCACCGAAAGAAGAAACAAATTCTTTCTTTTGATAATTCTCTTGTGCCCAGCTTGAAACAGTTAACAGACACAGCAAGTAAAAACTAAAAATCTTTCGCATATATTCTTCTATCTAATTGAAAATTAAACGTAAAGATACACTATATTCATCAAATAACCATATTACTTGTTTATCTATAGCATCTGATAATATAGTCTCTCTTTCATTACTGCGTGTTGACATTAGTATTCAAAAACAAAAACAACAAAAGAGGATTATCCCCCATAAAACTACAATAGCCTGATGCACAAGAATATTTTTTTAGAATTAGCTACCTGAAGGCAATTTCATCTTCTTTTTAATCGACATAGGTTTACCAAAATCAGGTAATCCTGTTTTCTCGTCAAATGCAAACTTCTGTAGTCTTATATCTCTCCTCCATCCAGGCTTTTTCTCTACTTTAGCATGATACATAATATAGAATTCTTCTCCGTCCGGAGAGGTTGTAAAACTAGCATGTCCCACTCCATATGCATTCTTATTCCCTTCAAACAAAGGTTTAGTTCCTTTAATCCAACTATCTTTATCAAGCGGATCAGCATTCTCATCTTTCAGTTTTAGATACGCCAATTTATAAGTCGGTAACCAAGATTGTCCACAAGAATAAATAATGAAAAGATCATTTTTGTTTTTCAAAATTTGTGGTCCTTCATTTAGTGGAAGTTCTCCTTGTTCATAATCAAGTTCAGGAGAGGAGATTTTAACCCTACTAGAAGCTATTGTCCAAGGATTTTCCATTTTTGCAATATATAAATGTTGCTGAGTTTTATCTGTCATTTCCTTTTTCTCCCAACCAGACCATATCGCATATAACTCTTTTTTATGTTCCAGCAAAGTCATATCAATAGCCCACATATTATTGCTCCAATCCCCTAAAGTATCACCTGTAAACAACATCCCTTTATCTATGTATTCTCCTTGTGGATCAGACGTAACAGACTCAAGTACCCCGGTTTTTTGATGAATAAATGGAGGTCCAGAATAACCGGCAGCATAAAAAATATACCATTTCCCATTCCAAAAATGTAATTCAGGTGCCCAAATACAAGACGAATTCCATTTATTCCCTATTGGTGCTTTCCATACCTCGATAGGCCCATTAATTTGATGTAATTTTTGTGATTTTGAAACCCCGATCCTATTCCCTGGCATAACACAACAGTAATAATAGTTACTGTCATATCTCACAATCCAAGGATCTGCTCCATTAGAGAGGATGGGATTAGTATAAAAACCACCAGACCGACAAGCTCCTAATAACAGTATGGCCAATAAGTAAACAGCTAATATACTCCTCATTTTTTTAACACATATTTTTTATAACGTACCAATGCTTCTACATAATAATAATCTGCATAAGTAAGAGGAACATCTATTTCTCCCTTCCCCGGATAATTGCCAACCGAATGTTTTAGAATAAAATTACAGTTTGTATTCGGTTCAGACAAATATTCTGGTGAAGAAAGAGTCTTTATTTGTATTTTTGCTGTTTCCAAACACAGTTTTGCAATATTCGTTTCTGCATATACACTTAATTCTATAAAAGCCGAAGCCATAATAGCAGCAGCTGAAGCATCTCTCAATGTATTAGGAATATCCGGAGCATCGAAATCCCAATATGGTACTTTATCTGTTGGTAAATTGGGATGATTTATAATAAATTTTGCAATGTTAGTTGCTTGTTCCAAATAGCGAAGATCCTTTGTTTCTCTATACATCATTGTATAGCCATAAAGTGCCCACGCCTGCCCTCTGGCCCAAGATGATTCATGAGAATAACCTTGACATGTATTTTTCTTTTCCGGCAATCCTGTAATCGTATCGTATGACACAACATGATAACAACTATAATCAGAACGGAAGTGATTTTTCATTGTTACGTCAGCATGTGATCGTGCAATCTTTGAGAATTCCGGATTATCAGAGTTTTTAGATGCCCACATCAGCATTTCCAGATTCATCATATTATCGATAATAACAGGATATTGCCATACTTTCTTATTCCAATCCCAAGAACGTATACAACCTACCATTGGACGATAACGAGTAGATAATGATTTAGAGCCCTGTAATAAAACCTTTTTATAAGATTCGTCTTTTGTAAGTCGTAGTCCATTTCCAAAACTACAATAAAGCATGAAACCAACATCGTGATTAGTAGTGGTATACTGTTCACGTTCTATTCGTTTAGTAAATTCTTGTGCATAATTTTTTAATGAATCATCCGAAGACACTTCATACAAATACCATAATACCCCAGGAAAAAAACCACTACACCACCAACGAGAAGTTGATGTCTCCAACTTTCCCTCTTTATCTATGGTTCGAGGAAGGAGCCCCGGCTTACTTATTAAATCAGATGCCATTAATTTAGATTGCACTATAGCCCTCTCAAGACTCCTATCGACAAGATCGTCCATTCCGTCTTTTCCACCATTGCTACACCCTGCAAATAGGCATACCGCACACACGATTCTAAAAAGATATTTCATCATTTGTTTATTTTTATAATCAATAAGAATAAATTATTTAATTCCAGTTATCTAATACTTCATTATTTAGACCCATGTAACTTCTAAATTATTATTTTCTTCACGAACTGTTCACCATTATCGTTTATTGAAACAATACAATAAACTCCTCGCTCTAATGTCGGAATAGTAATAATACCTGGCTTATATACTAAATGGCTAAAAAAGCAGATACCTTTAACGTCATAGATACCAACCCTTACAGCCCCATTTAAACCTTTATCAAAATCAACGTTCAGCATTTTATCTTCAGTAATAAAAACTTTTACTTTCTCCATACCTATACTTTTGACAGATGAGACTTCATCTTCAACAAAATAGATAGGTAACCAAGTTGTTGGATTATCCGCTTTTTCACCAGGCATATCCTCTGTTGTCACTGGTAAAACAGCAGTAGAATTGTCATTATTTTTTTGAATCAAATGTACTCTGAACTCATCCGATTCAGAAGGATACCCTCCAATTAATGTCCACAAAACAGATGACTTTGATGTATATCCGATATCTTGATCTTCATTATTATTTAAAGAACCCTCCAAATTTACATTATTTATAAACCCTTCTGTTGAAATTGGGTCAAACCCTCCGCCACCATTTTGCAGTTCTAATTTAGTACCTCCATTTATATTTATAGTCAAACGATAAACACACTCTGACAAAGTTACTTTATTTTTTCGGTAAACAAGTAATTGGAGACCATCACAATTAAGTGGAGAATAATAATTTAGTTTTTTATCAAAAACATGAGCATTAACATTTAAATCCTCATCTGTATACTCCAAATTCAGATATGCCTGCGCTTGAGATTTTCCTCCGATGAACCAATCATTATTTAAAGAACGGTCAAATTTATCTAAATCTACACATTCCGTATCTCCTTTTTGGACTTTTTTGCTACGATTTATCACACCTTTCATCACTTTTAGCATTTGATAATCCGCTCCATTTTCCTTATATCCGCTATTGCCAGAGCTTATCACTTCATCATTACCTATATAAGAAATCGACCCCCACCAAGCTGCATAAGGTGATGAAGCATAAGAAAAATCTTTTGCCTTGTCATTCCCAATAAAAACCCACATTTTCTCAGCTGTCTCATTTTTAAATTTACCATTAGACTGAACTACAATTTCTCCAGTAGGTAATTTCATCATATATGGAGCAAAACCACGGAAATTTTCATGTACAAGCCATTTCCGATCCTCTCCCGGACCAATCATAGGAGCTTGGAAATCTGCATATCTCCAGTTATTCTCTTTTGATGTCCAGACAATCCAAGGGGTTTGTGTACCCCCATCGCATTCCACAGCAATAGCAATTCCGTTGTCATTATCAAGATACTGCCCCACAGCCATTCCATCCATTGTCTTCTCTCCTTCTTGAGTTCGTGATATATATTCAGTTTCTGAAAATGTAGAAGAAGTAGCTGGAAGCCATGTTTTTCCATAATCAAAAGAACGTAGTAGTCCCACATTACATTTTAAGGTATGAGTATCAGTACAAAACAGTTGCAATTCCCCCGTAGGTAACAAAATAAAAGACGGTTCCCAATTTCGACCCCAAAAAGCTTTTTTAGCTGAAGCCGCAATAAAAGATTCACCTTGATTAATACTCTGTATTATTTCTATACCACAATTACTGTTCGTATTTTCCAAATCATTATAGCCATTATTATATCTCCATTGATATGCAACCATAATTTTTCCATCCGGCAATTCTATAAAATCCGGGCAAGCATAACATACATTATCGTTCTTTCCAGGGTCTTTATAAGATTGACGCACAATGACCGCATCTGACCATGTCAATCCATCGTCTTTACTTTTTCTTGCATAAATATTCCATCCAAATTTTCCATCCATGTATATCATAAGTAAATCACCTCCACTTAAACGTTTTATACGAGGATAATGAGCTGATTTCACAATCGTATTATTAGTCTTTACAGTATACGAGCGAAGTTCTTGATAAGTACGATAGTTCCAGCCTATACGCACATCTACCGGTTGAGATTTGATACCCAAAGGGAAAAAACAATATCCAACAAAAAAACTTACAATAATATTTTTCATGATAGTTTAACTTCATTAAGTTATAAAGCCGGCTATTACACAAATCAATTGTCGTATAGCCAGCTTCCATGTTAATTCGTATTTATCAGAAAACAATCTTCTTAGTAATAATATCTTTTAGAGTTCTGACTTTAATAATATACACCCCAGACGTATACCCAAAATCAGAAATAACATTATTGGAAGTAGATTTCAATAATTCTCCTTCCATGTTATATATACACACTTCACTAATAGCATCAGCTGTAACAATCTTTATATTTTTATTTTGTACATCAACGGTAACTTTTACAGCTTCAGATTCTTGAGTATTTATAGACATACCTTTACCTATAGTAAAATTTTTCATCTCAGCAAAAGCTCCACCTGCATAAGCAGCATCTATCGCCTGAACAGTCCACTCATAGTCACCATCAGGCAGATTATTGAAAGATATTTGTTTAGCAAGAAAAGTATTTCCATGCTCTAATACCATTCGTTTGCCTGTTGACAAATTAGCTTTGGGATGTCTATAATATCTACCTGTCGTTTTGTTCCTGAGATAAATATTATAGGTTAAACTTTGGGTAGGAGTTTTGTCATCCGTAGCCTCTCCCCATGACAAAACAACATTATTCCCATCAACCGAATTCTCTAAGTTACTCGGTGCCGATGGCGCTGCATTGGTTGCTGTATAAGTAGTATTCTTATAAATCGCGCAAAAAGCATCATTGTTATTTTGATTAAAATTATATCCCATCACGGCAAAATCTAATATTCCATCGTTATTACTGTCTAATACAGCAACACTACCGTTACTCCCTCCCATAACCTGAGATGAGAGTTCTTCGTTAAGTTCAAACAATCCAAATTCATCCCCTATAAAAAAGAATAGTCTCTCCCTAGGATTATTATTTATACCATTGTAAACATTAGCAATCAAATCGTAATAACCATCATTATTTATATCTGCTAAAACTCCTGAATTAACCACTGTTTTAGTCTGGTAGATTCCCTCAATAGGCATTGATTCAACAAACTCTCCATCGATATATTGATATACATACATAGATCCCGAACCCTCATGACCATAAAAAATCATTTCCATAATCCCATCTCCATTAATATCAGCAAAAAGAGTTGTAGCCTGATTCGATGCTTTACCACTCGGTAATACAGAGGTTTCTGTAAATGTTCTATTTCCATTATTTATAAACAATCCGGAATATCTTCTCTTTGCATCAGCATCATGTACATAACCACACAGATAAAAATCTATATACCCGTCATTATTTATATCCAATAAAGTAACATTGGCATCGCCAAACAAAGTAACACCTTGTGGTAAAACATTGATAGATTCATCCACAGAGTTATCTTCATTCCGGAATGTTAATGTGCCATCTGTTTTGAAACCATAAATGAGGAAATCAATAATACCATCATTGTCAAAATCAGCAGCAGCCGATCCTGGCGCATTTTGTGGTAAATCCAATTCCCAATTGTCTGTATAAGTTCCATCTCCATTATTTGTTAATAAAGTTACATAGTTTCCACCTCCTTCTCCTTTAATACCAGACGTAAATAAATCTATTCTCCCATCACCATTTATATCTTCCCACGTAGTTGAGATCCATTGTCCGCCTGGAATCGGAATAGTATTATCTACAGGAGTAAATGTATCATCTCCTTGGACTTTAAAAATGTAAACCATATCTTTCGTATTCTTATCCGCACGACCAGCAAAAATAACATTGTGTTTTCCGTCATTATCGCTATCAATAACAGAAATTTTCCCTTCACGAAGCCCAGTACCATTTTCATTAATTAACAACAGTTCCTGTTGAGCTGATAAAATTGCAACATTGGCAAACACGACAGCGGCAAGTAAAATCTTTTTCATGTCTTTCCTTTTTTAATAATTAGTATTAGTAAATATTATTAAATACAAATATTCTAAATTTCATATCACATTATTTTTTAGTCACGAATAGAGTGATCAGCCTTTATTTTTTTTCCACTCCACGCCTTTACTGACGACCACTCTTCGGGTGGGTTAACCCAAAATTCATCATTTGCATCTAAACCCAATGGCAAAAAAACAAATGTACATAAGTACAAACTTCCAGTTGAAATATAGTTATCCGCAATTTCAGGCTGATGTCCACAAAATCCTAACCGTAGCCATCCATTTCTATCAAAAGTGTTTTTTCCCTTCATCTGCCGTTTAATAACTTTCGTTAATGCACAACGAATCTGAGCAGGCTGAATCTCTTGGGGTAAAATTTTCATTAAGGATGCTTGTGACAAAACTTGAAAAGCACCAAATCGATAAGCCATAGAACGCCCCAATACAGGGTAGGAACCTTCCGGAGAAATCATCTTCTCTTGTTGTATTGCAAACCTGGTAAATCTTTTCAACTGAACATCATAAAATTCTCCGCCCTCTAATCCTTTTTGCTTTAAAAGGGAAACAATATCTAAAAGCATCGGTTGAATGACATAACTATTATAATAATCTAAATGAAAATCTTTACCATCACCATACCAACCATCCCCCTTATACCACTCTTTGTGCTTAGATATTGCATATTGAATAGGTACTTTATCACATGTTCCTGTGAATTCCAACAAAGCAGCTTCAATCATTGCAGAAAACAGCAACCAGTTTGATTGAGATGGTTTTATTTTTCTTGAAGCTTTTAGTTCTTTGATAATTCGCTGTTGAGTTTCATTATCCAATTTCGGCCATATTTGTTCTTTTGACCTTAATAATCCATGTGCAAAAAATGCAGCATCAACAAGAGGTTGCCCACCAGGGCCATCAAAACGCATATAATCAGGAGAATCCGGATTAACGGCATTAGTTATAGATTTGACACAAAGGTCAATAAATTTTCCTCTTAACTTTCCTTCGCTTGTATCATCTATCCCTAAATTTAGCCATGGAGAAATACCAGAGAAAGAGCGCCCCAAGGCTTCAAGATGAGTAACCTCTTTTCTTCTACCTGTATTTAACCCATCATTTGTTTCAACAGGCATATTCGCTCTCAATTTATTTTGGCTAAGATTTTCAAATACAGGTTCAACTATTTTGACCATTGTCTTAACCCAATAATCACGATCTTTACTTTTTGCTGAACTTGTATTAGCCAAAAATGCAATACATAATGTAAAAGATAATATCTTTATCCAATTATTCATACTTTATTTCTAAAATTAAATTGATTCATAAATAAAAACATGATATTATAATCTATTTTCAATATACTGACTCCAAAGGAGGAATATTATTTTCTGATCCGGAATATCCCAAATTCTGATTTATCCGCCCTTGAGTATTTGTATTAATCGCACTTGCCGGAATTGGCCATAAAACATGGTATGGGCTTATCGTATAGGTCGCCCCACTTACAGTCATTACCCCCCTATTATAAAAATCATTTTTCGCCAATATACGATCATAAAAATAATTATCTGTGGAGAAATCATTTGTATTATATGTCTTACCCGATTCGGACGGTTTACCGGTTTCTGCAAATAAATAAGCTATACGAGTCAACTCGCATTTGCGGGGCTCCTCATAGAATAACTCACGGGCACGTTCATCTAATATAACCCCTATATTCACATCACTACTTTGAACACTAGCTCCACCTGCTCTTGTCCTCACCTCATTCAAATCGGCAGCAGCTTTTTTTAAACTTTCCTCATCTCCTTTCCAACAGTAAGCTTCAGCCCTTAGCAAGTACGTCTCCGCTAAACGAAAAACATACCAATCCGTATTTCCTCCTTCAGGTTGTAAAGAATGCTCAGGATCATCAATAAATAATTTATAATGTGGCCATCCATACCAACTACGGATCGTATCTTTACATAATATTTTTCCCGCCGATGTATAAAGTTGTAATGGTTTCCCATAATAAGGATCTTTTAATTTCTTCAGATTAGGGTCATTATAAACTAAATCTTCCATATTCATCCAGTTGCCTTTGGCATGACGCAAATCATTCGGATCTGACCATATTTGACTAGTATGGTAAGATGTCCCCCTACAACGTCCAATGCCTCTACCATAATTCATTACCAATGAGATTTCCACAGAACCATCTTGATCTTTTCTGTCCGTGATCCCTGTTCTACCAGTAGGAGTTAATATCTTATTTGTAGTATTTCCATAATAAGGCACAGCTTGTCTCATTGATGATATTCCTCCAGTAGAACCATTATATCCTAATTTATCCACAACCAACAATAACGTCTCTGTATTCTCTGCCAAACACTTATTATCTGGTCTGTGTAAATCCCAAATCACATTTTTTGTATTATCATTTTTATCTTTCCCAAACCGCTCTTTCATCAGAGCATACCGGCTATCTTCGATAACCGCAGAAGCAGAAGATATTGCATCATCAAAAAGGCCAAGTGCCAAATTTATCTTTGTCAATAAATGATAGGCTGCTCCACGAGAAACTTTACCTCTATCCACTATTTCAGGCATCCACTTAACAGCAAACTCCATGTCTTCTTTCATTTTTTGTAAAATGACAGATCTTTTTGTCGTATAAAAGTCCAATTTAGCATATGTTATTTCTTCAAGAATAAGCGGAACATCTCCAAATTGATGTGTCAGTCTATAATAGTAATAAGCCCTAAAGAAATAAGCGGTACCAAGAATCTCATTTCTTTCCGCCTCTGAAGAATACAAAGCATCATCTATACGAGATATCACTGTATTCGCATATTTAACTCCTTTAAATTCCTCATCCCAATACCAACCAATTCTGTTACTATTGGGGCTATTTAAGTTTGCATCTGGTCGTATTAACAAATTCAAATCTTGAGCTGGGCTAGTTTTATCAGTAGTACCTTCAACTGCAACTTCCGAGAATATGTGTTCTGTAATGATAGGTGCTCCATCCCCATAAAATTCAGAACGAATATGTTTCTCGCAAGTAGCCAATGCCGCTCTCATTCCTTTTGCATCCACTAAAGTATTTTCTGGTGCATAAAAAGATAATGGTTTAGGTTTTAACCATTCATCATCACAACCGAGTAGACTCATAATACACATGCCGAGAGACAGTGTATAAAATATATTTACATAATTTTTCATGATTGTATTTTTATAAAGTAAGACTTAATCCAAACGAATATGTACGTGGGACAGGACCATCATTCTCTGGGTCCCAGAACTCCCAATCAGGTGCCCAAACCGCTACATTTCGAATATTAGTAAATATCCGCAAATTCTCAAACTTTACTTTTTTCAATAACTTTTTAGGGAAATTATACCCTATAGATATATTATCCAAACGAACAAACGATTTATCCCTCCAAACATTAAAACTGGCACTACCATTGCTCGAATTCAACCGAGCCCAATTGTTTGTTGGATTTTCAGGAGTCCAATAAGGTAATACAAAGCCATTATACCTGTCTTGATAACCAGAATTATGTTTTGCTATATTAAAATTACCTTTATGCCCCCAGTAAGAATATAGCATAAAAGATATATCAAAGTTTTTATATATTTGAAAATCATTTCTAAGAGTCCAGCGAAATTTGGGAGTGGTAGTTCCCAAGAATTCATTATCATCTTCCGTATATTTATAATCTTTATTAACATCCTTCACCTTGAAATCCCCTGGACTCAATCCGTACTTCGCAGCTTCTTCAGCCTCATCACTCTGCCAAACTCCAATAACTCTGGGTTCCCATATTTCGTCAATAGCCTTCCCAATAAACCATTTATTTTTCTTATCATCAGCTTCTTTCTGCCCTATGACATTTCCATCAGCATCGAGAATATCTTCCATATCACCATAAAGATGAAGTATTTTATTTCTATTCAACGAAAAATTAAATGTTGAACTCCATATAAAATTTTTCTTTTGAATATTAACAGATGACAACGTAAATTCTAATCCTTTATTTCCAACCTCTCCCAAATTAGACATTACACTAGCGTAGCCTATTATATTAGGAAGAGTACGAGCTATTAACAAGTCTTTTGTATTCATCTTGTACACATCAATACTACCTCTCAACCTATTATGGAGCACAGTAAAATCAATCCCAATATTGGTTGAGGTCGTTCTTTCCCATTTCAAGCTTTTATTTGCTAATGAATTTACATAAATATAAGCCCCTTCATATACAGTACCATCTGGTTTTACATACAAATATTTATTATCTGTTAGTTGAGCTAAAGCACGGTATACTCCTATATCTCTATTACCATTTACCCCCCATGATACACGTAATTTTCCATAATCGAGCCATTTTGCATGCTTAAGAAAAGATTCGTCAGAGAATACCCAACCAAGAGCAGCTGAAGGAAAAACAGCCCGGGGATTTTCTTGCCCAAAGGCAGAATAACCATCTCTTCTAACTGTAACAGTAGTCATATAGCGTTGCTTATATGAATAAAATATTCGAGCCATTAAAGCATCTCCAGTTCTATATTCATCATTACTGGATATTATAGGATTCGAACCCGCACCAATATTATGAAACCCCAAAATATCAGTCGGACTAAACTGCTCATTACTCATTTTACCTGTCCATCTCTGAAATTTTTCCGCATTAAATAGAAATGTAAAGTCAATATCATGTGCATTATTGAAACACTGCTGCCATTTTACAATGTTATCTAATTGCCACAAAAAGTCTTTACGAGTATTCCTATATGCTGTTCCACCTAAATCTGCCCAACCCGGATGATTGGAAGATTTATGTTCATAATCATCTACCCATTCATATCGTGGCGAGAAATTCATCTGATAAGAAATATTATAAGGTAATGTGACTTTTGCATAAATGTTGGCATTTAAATTATTTGTCATCATTTTCTTATCAGTGTAATATGCATCAATTAATGGATGTTTACTTTCCCTGTCATCGGTCGGGTTTAATTTAAGACTTCCATCTTCATTGGTTGGAGAACCATAAGGTGTCAGCTTCTGATATTGAGCCCAATCTGCACCTATGGCACTACCATCACGGGAAACAAATTGAGAATTCAAACCAATAGTTAAAAAGTCCGTAATTTTTGTATCGAGATTCAAACGAGTGCGGAATGATTTATATCCATTTCCTACAGATAATCCTTCATTATTGGTATATCCCATTGACCAAAAATAATTTAAACCATTACTCTTTCCCGAAATACTTGCATTATAATCTTGACGGAATCCATTCTGAAATACCATATCTTCCCAATCAACCGTCTTACCAGCCAAGTAATTTTGTATCTCAATCGGCTTTAAAGAAAGTCTTCCCAACCAAACTTCGACAGGATCCCCTTTAGAATTATCGTATGCCAGCCAATCTTCAACAGAAATATCAGATGGCAGTGTCCTAGGGTCGTCATACTCATAAGGCTTATGATTGACATTGATACTTTCAAGAACATCCCCCCTCCATGCTAAAAATTCCTCCGGGCCATATACCCTTTGTCTTTTTTGCATAGATGCTATACCTAAAGTCACATCGAATTTTACTGTCGGCTTAACACTTTTCCCCATTTTGGTTGTAATAATAATAACACCACTTGCCGATCGTGCCCCATAGATTGCTGCCGAACTAGCATCTTTCAACACATCAATTTGCTCAATGTCATTAGCATTAATATCAGATAAATCGCCTGGATAAATCACTCCATCTAGCACAATTAGAGGATCGGTTCCTGCATTAATCGAATTACGACCACGAATTTGAAGACTCCCCCCCGGTTTAGGTCCAGCACTAAAACCAACATTCAGCCCTGGAATATTTGCCCTTAATAGATCCTGCATAGATGAAGGACTTTCATTTTGTAAATCAGATGATTTTACTTGTGCCACAGCTCCCGTCAAATCTCTTTTACGAGCACTACCATATCCTATTACGACTACTTCATCTAGAGATTTCGAATCTTCAATAAGTTTCACCGTTATATTAGTCTTATTTCTGACGGAAATCTCTTGTTGTACATAACCCAAAAAAGAGATTGTTATTGACGCATCGGAATCTATTTTCAAAGAAAAATCTCCTTCCACATCAGAAATTGTACCATTCGTTGTACCCTTTTCAACAACATTAGCGCCAACAATAGGTTCTCCTATTTCATCTAGCACCTTTCCAGTTATTACCTTTTGTTGTGCATGCAATCCTATTGTTAGAAATAGTCCAATAAGTACAAATAGGTGTGTTTTCAATTTACACCATTCAAGAAATGCATTTTTCATATCCCACAATTTTACAATTAATAAAAGATTCTTATACATTAACAAGTATTTATTCTCTCTCACATATCGAGGTATTATAAATTATTATTATACAAATGTCTATTTCGCATATATTACGTTCCTTGGATGGTAGCAAAATTACTACCCGTCATTAACTTTGAGTAAAATAAACATCCCAATAAATAAAACAAACGTCTCAATCGACAAGAAAATGAAAATATCAATTCAACACATTAGAACATCACAAAAAATGCACTGATTATCAATAATATAGAATTTATAATAGCATAAGTTCTTTTCCAAAAAACTTTCTTTATACCAAAACAATACTTTAGTAATTTCAAAAGCAGCAAAAGAAACTTATAAAATCAATACAACAGTAATAAAATGTCTGGCACTATTCCATACCAATTCCACATATGTAAAAATACACATGAAGACAATGATACTTACAATGAAAAAATATTCTTATTTTATCCCTGAAAATCTTTAGGTAATACTCCAAATTGCTTAAGAAAACATTTTGTAAAATAAGACGGAGAGTTAAATCCGACAGTATAACAAATTTCATTTATCCGCCTCTCTCCTTCTTTTAATAATTGAGCTGCCTTCTTAAGCCGTTCAAGACGAAGATAATCATTAGGAGTTAAATTTAGAACCCCCTTGATTTTTCGATAAAAACTGGAACGGCTCATATTAAGCATATCTGCTATATCCTCCATAGAGAAATCAGGATTATCAAGATTATTTTGAATTATCTCATCCAATTTTCTAACAAATTCTTCATCAGCCTTTGTTATTGCCACTGTATTTACTGCTATAAAAGGTGATTTTGTAAATGCTTCTCTCAACTTTTCTCTATTATTTATAAGACTAACGATATTGGCTTGTAAATATTCCATAGAAAAAGGTTTTTCAATATAGGCATCTGCACCCAACTCTAATCCTTCTATTTTCGACTGAATATTTATTTTAGCTGTAAGCAGTATTAAAGGAATATGACTATAGCTAATATTTGATTTTATCATTCTACACAATTCAAACCCATCCATTTGTGGCATGACAACATCACTAACTATAAGACTTACATAATTATTGTCTAAGATTTCCAAGGCATTTCTCCCATTTTCTGCTGCTAAAACAGAATATTCTACTGATAATTGACGGGTAATAAAAGAAAGCATATCCAAATTATCTTCAACAACAAGTACTGTCTGTCTACTTGCCACTGTTTTCATTTTCTCGACAAACGGCTGTTTAACGATTTCATCTGTTCTAAGTATCGGTTCTGATGTCAAATTTATAGCATTATTCTGAATAGACGGAAGAGTAAGACAAAAGCTGTTACAATTTTCACCTTTTACCATATAAAGCGTCCCTTGATGAAGCTCAGCTAAAGAACGAGAAAGAGCTAAACCAATACCAGTACCTGCAGCTATTTTATTTGTATTACCAGCATTAAACTGAACAAATGGTTTAAATATCTCTTCTTTCATTTCGTCAGGAACAATTATTCCATCATTTTTAGTATATATATGAAAACATTTATTCTCGCCATATACATCTATTTCTAAAGTAACATGAATATAACTTGACGAGTATTTAATTGCATTATTAAACAGATTACTGATAATTTTTGTAAATGCTTCCTTGTCAACATGCGCATAAAAATCAACTTCAGGTATATTTAATGTAAATTCTATATTTCTCTGTTTTGACAAAGAAGTAAAACGAGTTTGCGTCTCTTTTAGAATTTCAGAAATATTACATTCGATAAAGTTAAGGCGAAAACCCTGATGCTCTGTACGCCGAAAATCCAACAACTGGTTAATCAAACTCAATAGTCGTTCTGTATTCTGACTCATAATATTTAAATCCTCCTTAGTCTCAAAATCTACCTCTTTTTTTAAAATGATATTTTCAAGTGGACCTTTTATAAGAGTTAGCGGAGTTCGGATTTCGTGTGCAACATTAGTAAAGAATTCTATCTTAGCATTATAAATTTCTCGTTCTTTCTCTTGTTTAAATTTCTCCATTTGATGAAAATGTTTTTTATAACTACGTCTTTTAAAATAAAGAAATATACATGTAGCACATCCTATGGACACAAATATATAAATAAAATATGCCCACATTGAAAGATAAAAAGGAGGAAGTATTTGAATAAACAGAGTTGTTTCCGATCCATCTGATGTTCCATTATCATGTGATGCCTTTACTTTAAAAACATAATTTCCATGTCTCAGATTCGAATAATTAACCATAAAACTTTCATTGACAAAATTCCATTCTCTATCAAAACCATCCAATTTATAAATCAATTTATTTATTTGAAGTTCTTGATAACCCAATGCCGCTATGCGAAGCGAAAACGAATTCTGATTAGCATTGAGTGTAATAGTATCAGAAAAAGTCACACTCTTCTTTAAAGGTGATTTTGGTGAATTCACTGGAACTTTTTTATTAAATAATAAAAAATCAGTAATTACTATCGGAGGAATATACTTATTCTCAGTGAATGATTTTGGATTAAAAGCTATAAATCCATCAATACTTCCAAAATATAATTTACCATTATTATCGTTAAAACTCGAACGATAATTAAACTGATTGCCCAACAATCCATTTGCTGTTGTAAATGCCCTAAATTCCTTATTTTGTGGATTAAACCGTACTAATCCATTATTAGTAGTTAACCATAAAAAGCCATCACTATCCTCCAACATTTGATATACAACATCATTAGGTAATCCATCTTTGGAACTATATCTAACGAAATTTCCCATTTCTGGATTAAACTCACAGAAACCTCCTCCTTGCGTTGTCAACCATATTCGGTGACGACTATCTTCAAAAACACTGATTACTTTATTATAAGGAAGACTTGTACTATCCTTCTCGTCATATAAGTAATTATTCCACTTTTTAGCATTAATATCATAACAATAAGCCCCATTTGCATAAGTCGCAATCCAGAGATTACCATATGAATCTTCTTTTATATCATAAACAAATTTACCAGTCAATTCACGTATATATTCAAAATTATCATTTTGGCGGTTATAACGATGTAATCCCAATAAAGTACCGAGATAAATGTCCCCAGAAGATGTTTTACATATAGCAAAGACGCTATTATCGCTCAAAGATTTAGAAGATTTATCCTCTTTTTTATAACTCTTTATAATAGTTCCAGTCTTTGTATTAATAATTTTTACACCCCGAGAAAAAGTTCCTACCCAAAGATTATCACCATCCATACATAATCCATGAATATTGGTAAATGCCTTACTAGGATTGAAATAACGAAATTTATTCGTATGTGGATTAAATGTATTTAATCCACCATCTTCTGTCCCTATCCAAAGTATCCCATTTTTATCCTGACAAAATTCTCTAACACGTTTTCCATGCAATCCATCTCCACTATTCCGAGAATAATACTTCTCAAAATAAGTATATTGTTTTGGAAAATAATTTATACCACCAAAATAAGAACCAAGCCAAATACCTTCTTCTCTATCTTTATATAAAGAATAAATGGCATTATCGGATAACGCATAGATGTCGTATGCTGAACTCTGGAGATGAATCAATTTCTTTGTACGAAGATTATAAATATATACTCCAGACTCGGTACCTATCCATAGTTCATTCTCCGAACACAAAATAAATTCACGAAAAAAAATATTTTCACCGTTTTCATCTGTTAGTAAAAGATTACTAATTTTTCCCGAAGTAAGATTCAATTCTTTAACTCCTCCTTTTAATGAACCAATATACAAACGATTATAAGGCCCTTGTAGTATTTTGGTGACAACGTCATTCTTAAATGTTTCTTCATTATCTGATGAGACAAATGGAACAATTGTCTCCATATTATCTTTTGAATAAAACAATCCATCACCATAAAAACCAATCCACATTGTTCCACTGTTATCAACAGCAAAACATTTTACATTACTGGAGACCTGTTTCGAGTCACTTAGAATATAATTATTAAGTAAGCTGTTTTGGGGATTATAACAAAATAAGCCCTGAGATTCTACCGCTATCCAAATATTTCCATCTTTATCATCAGTAATCATTGATATAGCCCGCTCTATTTTTGTTCCTTTTGTGCTAGATTGCATAAATTGCTCAAAAGACTCTTTTTCCGGTTGATATACATATATCCCAGCATCAGTTCCAACCCAAATATTTCCATCGGCATCCTCATACAAAGCTGTAATAAAATTATTACCTATGCTTTGTTTGTTATGTAAATCGTGTTTAAAAACACGAAACGTTTGTCCATCATAACGATTTAACCCATCCTTAGTCCCAAACCACATAAACCCCTTTTTATCCTGTAGAATAGCACTAACTGTATTTTGTGATAGTCCATCCCGAATACTGATATTCTTAAAATAATAACAATTATCAGTTTGTTGAGCAACACAAATTATATGTATACATAAAAAAATAACTGTACTAAAAACATACCTCATAATTATTCGTGATATAAAATAGCGACCAAATATAAAACATGTTACATTTTGAAAGCCCCAAAATCTACCCAAAAAATAGCAAAATTGTCTAATACCATATTCATAATTAATTTGTATAGACTCAATATATCGCTGACACACGAACATTCATGTCAACTTTCTTCTTAACATATTTAAATATTAAAACTTTATCGCTATTTACTTTCTATTAGAACTTACTTGTTTTTAACACACCGCTAAAATATACTTATTTCCCAACAAAAAAATCATCTATTTTTCATAAATAAATAGAGAAATACAGGATTCGATACCGAATCCTGTATTTCTCTACTCACACAATCTTAAATCATTAAAAATACCAGTATACCACAAGTTACCATCAATAACAGGCATCCTCTATATTGGCATCAAACTATTCTTTTTTTGCAGTAACGGCAGTTACACTCAATATCTGTTGATAACGTTCCGGATTCGTCAAAACCTTAACAGCCTCATCCAAGTCTTTATCGTCCTTCAACTGCTGAATGATTGCACCTTCTTGGTAATAATAGCGCTTAATTATTTCTTCGGCGATCATCTTCTTTATATCTTTAGAAAAATAATCAAGATCGCGATCCAGATTGTGCTTAAGCTTATTCTCCAATGCCTTGAATTCATCAGAAGCGTCTTTCATATAGCCCTCAAATTCGGCTGCTTCTTTCAGAGTATTTAAAATCTTCTCACTTTGTTGGTCATACTTGAAATCCGCCCCTTTCACCTTATTCTTAAATTCTTCGTAATCAGCATCCGTCAACTCAAATTCTTTTGCCGAAGCAATGGCCGGATGTTTGAGACAATAGTCCGTTGCATAATCAAAAATCAAATTATCACGTACCAGATAGAACAAAATATTGGGTAACCGTTCCTGCTTCACTTCAATATCGGGACTTACTCCGCCCCCATCCCGCACTTCACGTCCGGCAGCTGTATGAAAGACTGTTGTCAAACTATCGGGAATACGTGCCACACTGCCATCTTCATTACGATGTGCATAATCTATAGCCTGCACACACCTACCACTGGGAATATAATATTTGGAAGTAGTGATCTTCAAATTACCGCCATAGGGCAAAGAACGGGGCACCTGTACCAGACCTTTTCCATAAGTACGATTACCCACAATGACAGCACGATCAAGATCCTGCAATGATCCGGAAAGAATTTCCGAAGAAGAAGCCGTACCGCTATTTACCAACACTGCAATCGGAATATCGGTATCCAACGGCTCGCGTAGAGTTTTATAGGTATTACTTGCCTGCTTGATTTTACCCTTTGTTGTCACAATCGTTTTACCACGCGGCACAAACATATTCACAATCTCCACCGCCTGATCCAGCAAACCACCGCCATTATTACGCAAATCGATCACCAATGAAGTAATTCCTTGTTTCTTCAAATCAAGAAAAGCTTTCTTGAAATCTTTTGAAGGGTTTCCAGAAAAACTACTAAGGTTAATATAGCCGACCTGGCCGTCCATGACTCCATAATAAGGAATAGTCGGCATCTGAATAGAGCGACGTACAATATTAAATTCGAGTGGTTCTTTTACACCGGGACGTTGTACTTTCAGTTTAAAACTGGTACCTACCTGTCCACGAAGCAGCGTGCTCACATCCGAATTCCCTTTCAAATCCTTTCCATCGATCTCTAACAATAAATCTCCGGCTTTGAGTCCACTCTCTGCTGCCGGCATTCCTTCATAAGGTTCGGCAATTACCGTATATTTGCTTTTGGGATTATATCTGATTAAAGATCCGATACCACCATAGGACCCCTTCACCATCATTTCCAATTCATCCTGATCATTTTCAGGATAATATACGGTATAAGGATCAAGAGAATACAGCATATTATCGATTCCCTCACGGATCGTCTTGTTAGGATCAATCGTATCTACATAAAACATATCCAGCTCTTTTACAATAGAATTGAATATGTCCAGATTCTTAGCGATCTGAAAATTACGGTCGTCACCGCTTTTAAAACTAAAGAACGCAACAGTAATCAATACAATTGCTACAATGATACCATTTCGCCTATTCAGAAACTTTTTCATACACTTTTAGTTAAAATGAAACGTAAAAGTAACTCATTACCTGCTTATTCAGACAGAACTTCGTTAATATTTAACTTTATTTCATCCCAACGTCCCTTTGAGATAGTGGTTCCAATAACTTGTATAACATTTCCCGAAAGAATAGAACCTATTTTTGCGCATTTCTCCAATGAATAACCGCAGGTCAAACCATATAAAAACCCTGCAGCGAAATAGTCACCGGCTCCGGTCGTATCTATCACTTTCGCCACAGGAATAGCAGATACCCTTACCTCCTCCGTACCTTTACGGATCAAAGACCCTCTGCAACCTATCTTTACAATGGCAACACTACACTGTTTGCCTATCGTTTCCAAAGCCTGTTCAGGTTCTTCTCCAGTGAACGCTTTTGCTTCTTCTTCATTAGCAAACACAATATCCACATATTTACTTATTAATAAGGAAAAGAATTCTTTATCATTTTCAACGATATTATAACTTGCCATATCAAGACATATCTGCAGACCGGCTTCTTTCGCTAATTTAATAGCCCGGAGAATCATATCGTGATCTTGCACCAGATATCCTTCAATATATAGGTAAGCATATCCCTTAAACATATCCAAAGATAAGTCTTCGGCTCTCAAAGTGGAGGCTGCTCCCAAATAAGTACCAAAAGTACGCTCACCACCAGGAGAAATAAAAGTGGAAGCTACCCCCGAAGGCAAATCAGAGAGGAGAATTTTATCTTCAATATTGTTTTTTTGCAGATTTTCGCGGAAAAATTTCCCATAATCATCATTTCCCACTTTTCCAATAAAACCGGTTGCTGCTCCGAGACAAGAGAGTCCGAGAATGGTATTTCCTGCTGATCCGCCGGTTGCAAGATGGGTTTTCATGTTAGCAAATTTCTCGTTAATCTGCTGTAACTTAATGCCATCAATGAGTTGCATGCTCCCCTTCGGTAAACCCATTTCATCAAGCAGAGTATCATCTTTCAAGGTTGCAAGTACGTCTACAAGGGCATTGCCCAAACCAATTATTTTGTCCATTTCAATATTTTTTTTGCAAAGATATTGCATATTTCAAAATATCCTATTACTTTTGCATCGCAATTGAGAAAAACATTCTTCCTTAGCTCAGTCGGTTAGAGCATCTGACTGTTAATCAGAGGGTCCTTGGTTCAAGTCCAAGAGGAAGAGCAAGAAGGTTCGAAAATCTCAGTTGCAAGACATTCTTCCTTAGCTCAGTCGGTTAGAGCATCTGACTGTTAATCAGAGGGTCCTTGGTTCAAGTCCAAGAGGAAGAGCAAGAAGGTTCGCCATAATGGCGAGCCTTTTTTTATAAACGATTTTTGATACGCCCACACATAAGTTCTAAGTCTTATTCATCGGCAATACAGGGTGAAGGGCCGTTCTCACTCTCTAATATCCATACAAAGACTATCCCATCGTAACAAGTGCGAAAACGACACACAAAAACACTTTTCTTTAAAATATCTTCGGTGCTGATTCGTCTTCAACAGTAGAAGGTATACCATCAAATAAAAATCAGTTGAATAAAAACAAGTTAGAAATATGTTTGGAATAAGAAGTAGAAAAATCATATCTTTACTCATTATAGATGCCAAGTGCACCGGTTGTGGAACATGCATAGACAAATGTCGCAGAAATGTAATATCTCTTGCAGAAGAAGGCGGATATAAATGGGCTTGGGCGGTACGTCCGGATGAATGTACCGGTTGTGGCAGATGTCAAAGATATTGTCCGGAAGACGCTATCCGCTTAATGACAAAGAAAATAGTAGATTAATCAAAAAAGAAATATGAAAATGAAAAGAAGAAATGCCGTACACATCTTTCGGGGAATCACCATCGTAATATTGTCGATAGCTGTTGCTGCTGTCATTGTTATGTTGTTATGGAATGCGTTAATTCCATCTATCATCGGCTGGAGTACCATCAATTACTGGCAAGCTGCCGGATTGCTGATCCTATGCCGCATTTTATTCAAGGGATTCGGTTTCCCTCATCCCGCAAACACTTTCCGTTTCAACAAAGAGCATATTGAAATGCACGACAGAATGAAACATATGACCTGGGACGAAAAACGCGCTTATATACGTAGCCGTATGGCTAAATTCCACGAGCAAGAAGCACATGAATGAGAAAAAGTCTCAGAAAATCGGAGATAATCAGAATCAATATGTATCAGAGCTCTTCCGGAAATACCAAGCCCAACTGAAAGGTTTCATTGCCAAGCGGGTTCCCTCCAAAGAGGATTGTGAAGATATTTTGCAGAATGTTTTCTATCAGCTTGCTAAAATAAACATTGAAACCAATCCTATTGAGCAGGTATCAGCATGGCTCTATTCCGTAACGCGCAACCAGATCATAGATTGGAGCCGCAAAAAGCGTGAAGAAGCATTACCCGAAGTTCACAATAACGAAGAGGATCAATCATTTATCAGTGAGCTCACCGGTCTGCTTTTAGACGAGGATGCTTCACCGGAAATGGATTTCATCCGTTCACTGGTTTGGGAAGAACTGGAAAATGCCATGAATGAACTTCCGGAAGAGCAGAGCACCATATTTAAACTGACAGAACTGGAAGGATTTTCTTTTAAAGAAATATCCGAATCCACAGGTATCACAGTCAACACGTTGATATCAAGAAAACGCTATGCCGTGCTTCATTTGCGAAAACGTTTAGCACGATTATACGACGAACTTCTGAATGACAATTGATTTTTTGATGTAAACCAAGCCTTTTCTCAAGACTAATATCTATTTTTGCAGCATATCAATCACATAACATTATGGAAAAGAAAACAATCGTAGCCCGTGCCGAGGTACTCCCGGGCAAAGAACAGGAATTTATCAGTAAGGCTGAGCCGCTGATTCAGGGAACAAGAGCAGAAGAGGGCAACATCAGTTACAACCTTTATCAAAATCCTTCCAATCCTACAGCATTTATTTTTTATGAGGAGTACAAAGACCAAAATGCCATAAGTGTACATGCCGCATCTGCACATTTTCAGGCATTCGGAAAGGCAATCGAAGGGTTATTGGCTTCAGAGTTAGTAATCGAGTCATTCTAAAAGGTAAGCTCCAAAAGAGGCATTACTCCGCTACTGCCAATGTCAGAATGCTGATACGGATATCTTCCACTTTGTCAAAAGCAGAAGCACAAGCTACGGTAGTCGCTCCGGTAGTAAGCACATCATCAATGATAAGTATGTGCTTACCCGAAAAATATTCAGGAATAGTAACCCGAAAAATACCGTCCACATTTTCCCAACGCTCAAAAGCAGATTTGTGAGTTTGTGTCTCGGTATTCTTCTCACGTACCATACCGGAAGTGAACACGGGTATCAACGTTATTACCGAAACTCCACGGGCAATCCATTCACTCTGGTTATAGCCACGAAGCTTTTCCTTTTTCTTGTGAAGAGGGACGGGAACAAGCATATCGATTCCTTCAAAAAAGCCGGAAGACAATAATTCCACCGCCAGATGCCGCCCCATAATTTCCCCGATTTCCTTCTGCCCACCATATTTCAGTGAATGAAGTATGCGCCGCGTGTCTCCTCCCCGCCGGTAAAAGAAATAAGAAGTAGCCCGTTCCAAAGGAATTTTCCCCCAGAAAAGCTTTTCCACCGGATTATCCTTCATTTTATGATAATTCGTACGAGGCAGGTCCATGTTACAACGGGCACACAAGCACTCTTCTCCCTTTGCCAGCACCCCACCACATACAAGGCAGCACCGCGGAAAAAAGATCGAAAGAAAAGCATCCAACCAGTCTTTTATTAATATACTCTTCCTCCGCACAGTACTTATCACTACCTCGCTTATCACTAAAAACGAACCTCTTTCACCAAATCCTGCAAATAAGTATGCAGATGACCATTGGTAGCGATAATATGATGTCCTTCCATAAAATCTCTACTTCCATAGAAATCCGTAACTTCCCCACCGGCTTCGAGCACAATCAGTGCAGCGGCAGAATAATCCCATTTCCCGATGAAAGCCTCCAGCCAACCGTCAAAGCGTCCGGCAGCTACATAACAAATAGCGGCAGCAGCAGAGCCGTTCATACGGATAGCACCGGCTTTGCCATATAAATCATCAAGCAAATGCATGGCAATCTGCTTATAAGCCGCATCATTATAGGGCAGTTCTACAATCAGGAAAGCGTTTGTCACATCATCGATATCGGAGATATGTAACGGTTCACCATTCAACCACGCCTTTCCACCTTTCCATGCATAAAAACATTCATCGCGGCAAACTTCATAAACAACACCAAGCAACAGCTCATCCCGACTGCGCAAAGCGATACTGACACAATAAGGCGCATTATCATGAATATAATTAGTAGTACCATCCAAAGGATCGATCACCCAGCAATAAGGCTCGTCATTATATGTAGCAGAACCTTCCTCTGCAATAAATCCCGCTTCCGGAAGCAAAGCCGAAAGTTCGGTAACCAATCTGCGTTCCGATTCCTTATCGACATAAGAGACGTAATCATGCGTACATTTCTCAATCACTGATTCACGACGAAAATTCTTTCGCTCTTCCTTCAAAAAATGCCCGGCGGCAGTAGCGATACGGCATACATCCGCTGTCAATTGCTCTAAATCCAACATATCTTCTTTTATTTATTTCTCCGATTCTCCCGGCGAAGATAATTCATTTGAGAGAATATACCTTAGACATTCCGGCATAAATTCCCGTACCGGTAAAATCACATACCACTCTTTGGGCTTTCTTCACTTTAGCAGGTATACGAATATCTACATTAATAACAGATTGTGTTTGAGCAGGATCTGCAATATGAAACTGTGTAATAGTCCGATCTGTCTCTTTAAAAAGCAAAGCACACCCTCTATCTACCGTTACACTTATCTGCTTATGCTTAAAGGTCGCTTCCCGGTAGAATACCATCTGCCAGATACCCAATTTCTTATGCCTGACTACCTGTACTGAATCAGTATTGGTCAATATCTCCAGATCATCAGTCCGATAAGCCTCCATTTCTTCCACTGTATTTTTATTAGGAATAATTATATAAGCATAAGCCGCATTCTTAGGAGACCGTCCATGCTCAAACCCCAATGTAAACACCTCTTTTTCCTGTTCGCCCTTAGGAGCCGCAGTATTGATATCATACCAGTCTCCCGTCTGTATACGATTGGTAAGAGACAGACGACCGCCTGACGGAAACATATATCCCATCCCATTGTGCAAAACCCAGTTCAGATTATTTTCATAAGAGAAATCTCCCATTCCCAATGTAGTGATCCGGTCATTTACAGATGCGGTAACCGGTTTTTCTTTAAGAAGGCATTGATTGACAGTAGTATATAAATCCGTTGTTGCCGTAGAGGTAATACCGGCCCCGAGACATACAATCTCATCATCAAAAAAGAACCACGCCTTTTTAGCAGCCGTATTTATTCCGGCATACTTATCATCGTAAGCGTAAGCAGTTACTCCATAAATACTATCCGAAACCCCACCGACAAATGTGGCAGTTCCCGGTGTTTGCCAGTCACTGGCAGCTTTCGGCACAACAGGCATTTGTGGAGCCGTCACCCCTGGAATCTTTGTCCAGTTCCATACAGGGAAAATCCCGAAATATTCATCCCCGTCAATAACCATATTCGTACAACCGTCCGAAAGAAAATAAGTTTTCAGATTCTCACCATTACCATACTCACATCGGGCCGTACGGGCGGAAACCATACGGACATCAAACGTATAACCCGAGCGTACATGCAAAGTATAGTCTCCCCGGAAGTAATGTGTATGCAAAGGAGTTATTCCATAATCGGCCGGTCTCCGTCCTTCCAGACGTTCCACAATAGCCCGATATTCATCGGCATGCTCCGGAGCCAATACAATCATTCGTTTGGCAAACAGAGACATAGCGCTTTTATCGGTAATACCGGGACGGCTCATTCCACGTCCCAATACATCAAACAACATATACTTACCACGAATGGTCTGATAATAAGTCTCCCGCATGAACTTATCCAGAATAGCCATTTTCTCAGAAGGCAAAGCGTACTGAGTACCCTGTGTATACATTGCCACCTGCGTCACTCCTTTTAATATCTCGTCACCATATCCACCGATATACAATTGCACACCGTGCTGAAAATAGCTATTATCATACTGAAACCCCTCAGCCGTGGTATACTTAACCGTACTATACGAATAATCGATAGCCGTTTTCAGCAAATCTTCATCAGCTGTCAGGCAAGCCCGGTAAATCCAATGCAAGGCAATATCGGTCATGTTGGCTCCGGTCCATTTGCCGGGATCACCGCCCTCCACCTTCATCCGTTGCAGCGTCCTGTTTTCCAAATCAGATGGTATTTGCTTTTTCCCTGCCCGCATCTGAATCAGAAGTACACCTGTTTTTTGCGGTTCGGCAATCTGGTTGTACCACCAATTACTGCAATTCGGATTACGCCGATACCAATATTCAAGAGCTGCAACAATCTTATCATAAAGCGCCTCATCCTGAAAATATTTATTTTCCTCATTCGTATAAGCAAAAACAAAATCAGAAATACGATCGATATGAATCAACGGCTCCCAGTTTGTACGATCCGTTCGACTATAATCGATATCGGTAAACGAGCCATCAGCCGGATTGTATTTGGACAAAGCAGATTCTATCGAAGGATTATGGACAAAATCCATCCGTATTTTGTCCATAAGTATTTCAAATTCATCGACTTCCGGAGAAGCTGCCATTCCGGACACAAAAGGCACCACCAACAACACAACCAACCACATGCAATGAAATACGGTTCTCATACTGTACGTTTTTTAAGAGTTATCATAACAGTGAGTAAAGTTGGCGATTTTTCATGAAATACCGATTATCCTTCTTAAAAAAATCTCCTAAGAAAAACCTATTTGTCAAATAACTCCGCGTACCCTATCCTCAAACGCTGATAAAGCAGCTTTTGCACCTTCTCCCATGGCAATTATAATTTGCTTATAAGGGACAGTTGAAACATCACCGGCAGCATAAATACCGGGTACATTGGTGCGACCATGTGTATCAATCACAATTTCACCGGAACGATTCATCTCCACAACATCACGGAAAGATGCGCTATTGGCAGCCAGGCCGATTTGTACAAAGACTCCATCCAACTCTACCAGACGCTCTTCCTCCGTCTTACGGTCTTTTATACGAAGAGCCGTCAACTTATCACCGTCTCCAATAACTTCAACCGTTTGAGAACTTACAAAAATCTCGACATTGGAAAGACTTTTTGCTTTTTCCTGCAAAACGCTATCAGCTTTCAACTCATCCATAAATTCAAAAACCGTCACTTTCGAACAGATTCCGGCAAGATCGATAGCTGCTTCTATACCGGAATTTCCACCACCCACTACCGCAACATGTTTTCCTTTATAGAACGGGCCGTCACAATGGGGACAGAAAGCAACCCCTTTGCCGATATAGTCAGCTTCTCTCGGAACATTCAGTTTACGCCAACTCGCCCCCGTAGCAATGATGAAAGCAGGAGCGGAAAACTTTTCGCCGACAGAGGTAGTTACCACCTTTTCTTTCCCGATGACTTCGACTGATACTATTTTCCGATGTTCCAATAAATCAACCGGATACTGCAAGAGATGGCTTTTGAGGTTATCAGCCAGTTCATTCCCTGTAGTATGTACTACAGAAATCAAATTTTCAATACCGACTGTCTCCTTCACCTGACCACCGACACGTTCAGCAACAATGGCAACACGCAAACCTTTACGGGCCGAATAAATGGCGGCAGAAACTCCGGCAGGGCCTCCACCGGCAACAATAACGTCATAATTCTTCACCGTTGCCTCTATCCGGCTTTCCTCCACACCATATCGGGCTTCCAATTCAGACAGAAGTTCACCGAAATCGCCACGTCCTACATGCAATAGCTTGCCGTCGGCAAAAACAGAAGGTACACCTTGAATTTTCAAAGCTTCCACTTCATCTTGATAAAGAGCGCCATCCACCATCTCATGGGTAATGGCCTCATTCAACGTAGTCATGGCATTAAGTGCCTGTACAACATCGGGACAGTTGGTACAAGTTAATGAGACATAAGTAGTCAACCGTATCGGCCCTTTCAAAGCCTTCACCCGGTTACAAACCTGTTCATCAGGAAAGTTTTTACCTTTCCCATCCAGATTAAGAATTGCCAACAGTAAAGAGGTGAACTCATGTCCGTTAGGTACTCCCCGGAAAGTAATACCGGTTTTATGGTCGTTTTTCAACAAAGTGAATTCCAATCTCTTTCCCTCATTCACCCGGCAAGAGATATGAGAAGAGCAATCAGCTACATCAGTCAGCAGCTCAACCAGCTCATTGCGATGTTCATGTTGAGGGGATACATAGATATCAAAGGTAAAATTACCTTCCAAATTGGCAAATATGCCTTTCAGTTGTTCTTTTAGTGCGGATTCAAGCATAGTGGTGAAAATTAGAAGTTAAATCTTCCCTACCAGATCAATACTCGGTTTCAAGGTAGCTTCCCCTTTCTTCCATTTGGCAGGGCAAACTTCTCCATCGTGGGTAGCCACAAACTGAGCAGCCTCTACTTTACGAAGTAATTCGTTTGCATCACGACCGATATTATTATCATGCATCTCTGCCACTTTAATCTGACCTTCCGGATTAATCAGAAAAGTACCACGATAAGCCATACCTTCCGATTCAATGTACACACCAAAAGCACGTGCCAAAGCGCCTGTAGGATCTGCCAACATCGGATACTTAATTTTACGGATACTATCGGAAGCATCATGCCATGCCTTATGTACAAAGTGCGAATCGCAACTTACGGAATACACTTCGACACCCATTGCCTGAAGCTGATCATATTTCTCGGCCACGTCCACCAACTCTGTCGGACAAACAAAAGTAAAGTCGGCAGGATAGAAAAAGAAAATAGCCCATTTACCTTTAACATCATTGTTGGTCACTGTTTTAAAACTACCATTATGAAAAGCCTGAACACTGAATTCAGGAAGTTGAGAATTAAGAATTGGTTCCATACTAAACTTATTATTTATTGATTAAACTTGTTTTTGATTTCGATGCAAAGATAAGGGGATGGCTACCGGAAGAACAAAAAAAGTCCAATCGAATAATTCTATGCCTTGATAGATAAAATCCATCATACAGGCGTATATCAACTTTCCTTAAATGTTATAGCCTATTCTTTTGTTTTCTCCATTTTATAAAATACTTTTGCAACAAGTATTTGTTGAATACACATCAAAAAAGCAGCAATGAATCAATCTTTATCAGACATGGAACATCCTCTATCCCAATTCAGATATTGCCCGAAATGCGGTTCGGAGCATTTTAAGGTACATAATGAGAAATCCAAACAATGCGCCGATTGCGGGTTTATATACTACTTCAATCCCTCGTCCGCCACTGTTGCATTGATTTTGAATGAGAAAAACGAATTGCTTGTATGCCGCCGGGCAAAAGACCCCGCAAAAGGCACGCTTGACCTCCCCGGTGGATTTATTGATATGAATGAAACCGGAGAAGAAGGAGTGGCCCGTGAAGTACTGGAAGAGACAGGACTCAAAGTAGAAAAAACGACCTATCTGTTTACGCTACCGAACATTTACGTTTATTCGGGATTCCCGGTTCACACATTGGACATGTTCTTCCTCTGCAGAGTAAAAGATACCAGCCACATCGCCGCTATGGACGATGCAGCTGATGCATTCTTCGTTCCTCTTATGGAAATACACCCGGAAGATTTCGGATTGGATTCTATCCGGAAAGGACTGGACATGTTTATTCACAGTAACTCTCCGAGTTATTCATGAATCCCGGCCAGCAAATCGTCGAGCATTTTCTTTAATTGAGGCTTTCCGATTGTCCCCAACTTCATCCAAGGGGTACCCTCTACCGGTGCAAACAGGAGATTCGGAATGGTACGGATGGAAAAGGCTGATTCCAGCAAAGGTTCTTGATCAACGTCCACTTTATAAAAGTCGATTTTACCATCGTACTCTACTGCCAGTTCATCAAGAACAGGGGATAATCTTTTACAATAAATACACCACGGAGCATGAAAATCAACGATGCAAGGCCTGTTGCCTTTAAATTCCCAACCATTGGGATATTGTTGAAAATCCGATACTCTCTCGGCAAAACTCTCATGTGTCAAATCAACTACTTTCATATCTTCTTATTTTCCATTTATCATTATCAATCTTCACAATGCAAAATTACGGGTTTCGGAAGTCGAAAAAGCCTCTCCCCAACCCTCTCCATAGGAGAGGGAGCCAAGTTAGTTCTGTAACTAATTAACAAACAAGAGTATCTATACCCCCTCTCCCACGGAGAGAGTTAGGGAGAGACTTCTATTGTAACAGTTTAGTATTCCGGCCCTTGCCTACATGATCGGTTTTACAATTTCAATTTTAAGCCCAAGCGCATCAATAATACGAAAAAACAAACCAACCCCCGGTTCTATAACTCCCTTTTCTATTCTTGATATATAAGTTTTATTAGTTCCTACTTTTTCAGCCAATTCGGATTGTGTCATTTTTTCTTGTTTCCGCGCGTTACTGATTATCTGCCCCACACAGTAAGAGTATGCTTCTTTGCGAAACTCCTCTCTTTCAGGTGAGCCAACCTTACCGTACAATTTATCTAATACGGCATCCATGCTTCCAATCTTAGGGTTTGCTTGCATAATATTCATTTTTAAGTTTTAATGCTTTTTCTATCTCACTATCCGGCGTTTTCTGCGTCTTTTTCTGAAATCCATTGAATAGCATTACTATATTCCCATCATCAAAGATGAAGAAAGCCCGATAAATATTTCCATTATGGCTTGCTCTCAACTCGTAAACACCATCACGAATTAGCTTAACGAAATTCTTGTTAAGCCGTTCTTGTGTTTTAAGCATATCGAGCACATAAGAGATTTTTTTCTTTACGCCATTTTCTAATGACATAAAGAAGTCTATGAAATAATTCTCATAGTATAATATTTCTCTTTCTTTTCTCATGGTGCAAATATAGATAAAGTTTACATATATAACAACTTCATTCGGCTTTTTCTTCGATTTCAGCCACAACTTACTTTGATTCTTTATTATTGTACCGGCTTTACAGAAGTTTCCCTTCTCCAAATAAAGAAAAATGAGAAATTTATCCTTCATCTTAAACTTCTTCCCACAGTTGAGGTGTTTCTAAGATAAAGTATAATCCTAAATGAGAAGCGCTAATATCCACCTATTCCTTTATCTGCATTAACCTTATTAACCTTCTGATTTAACATTCCAATCTTTGTGATGCAAAAGTATACACTTAAGCACTACAAACCTCTATACTCTTACATAGTAAAAGCATAGACTTTTCATCCAGATAAATACAGACTCTTGCACTCTTAGAATTAGAAGCAATAAATCACTATAAACCAAAACATTACAATCTAAACACTTGTTTAATTTTTCTAAGTAACTTTTTCATTCCAAGATCTCTACTTCGGTTTTAAGCAACTATATGCTTATCCGATCGGATTACAGAAACAACTCCCTCACAAAGATATTTTGTCAGATAACAAAAACATTTTCTTCCCGTTGACGTTAAAACCTGTAAAACTAAAGAGTTGTTTGCTGTAAAGTCTACAAAAACAAGTACTTTTGCCAAAACACTAAATTATGAAAAGAGAAATTTCACGATTTATATGTGCCCTGATATGTTGTGCACCTATCATTACTTCGGCACAAACCAGCGAAAAGATCACTTCGCCTGCCAATTTATATAAGGAAGGAAGATACCTGTTCGAACAGAAAAATTATGCAGCGGCAACTGCCTCCCTGAAAGCTTTTGTGAAACAGGAACCTGCTACCCGATTTCGCGAAGAAGCAGAGTATATGCTTGTATGTTCGGCCTACGAACTGAAAGATAAAAACAGTATTACCCTGCTTCGAGACTATCTCGAACAGTATCCGGACACTCCTTATGCCAACCGGATTTATGCACTGTTAGGGGCCTGCTATTTCTACGAAGGGAAATACGACGAAGCGTTGGCACTTCTCAACTCTTCCCAGCTCGACCAACTGAGTAACACCGAACGCGATGATATAACTTACCTCCTGGCTACCTGTTATTTAAAAACAGGAAACTTGAAAGAGGCAGCTATCTGGTTTGAGACACTGAGAGCCAGCAGCGAAAAATATGAAAAAGATTGTGCTTACTACATCTCATACATCCGTTATACTCAAAAACGTTACGACGAGGCCCTTGCGGGATTTCTGCCTTTGCAAGACGACCCGAAATACAAAGCATTGGTACCTTATTACATAGCCGAGATTTACATCGTCAAGAAAAACTACGACAAAGCGGAAATAGTAGCGCAAAATTACCTGTCGGCTTATCCGCAAAACGAACATGCCGCCGAAATGTACCGTATTTTGGGAGACGCTTCTTATCATTTCCGTAAATATCAGGAAGCCATCAAAGCATTCGAAAGCTATCTTGAAAGCGACGCTTCTCCCCGCCGGGACGCTCTCTACATGTTGGGACTCTCCTATTTTCAGATAGGCGTATACTCCAAGGCCGCCGAAACATTGGGAGAAGTAACCACCGTTAATGATGCCCTGACGCAAAATGCTTATCTGCATATGGGACTTGCCTATCTGCAACTGGCCGAGAAGAATAAAGCCCGCATGGCTTTCGAGCAGGCAGCCGCCTCCAATGCCGATATGAAGATCAAAGAACAGGCAGCCTACAATTACGCGCTGTGTATCCATGAGACGTCCTACTCCGCTTTCGGAGAGTCGGTCACCGTATTCGAGAAGTTCTTAAACGAGTTCCCGAATTCTGCCTATGCCGACATGGTAAGCAACTATCTGGTGGAGGTCTATCTAAACACCCGCAGTTACGATGCAGCTTTGAAATCGATTGACCGTATCACACATCCGGGTGCACGCATTCTGGAAGCCAAACAAAGAATCCTGTTCCAACTGGGTACGCAGGCTTTTGCCAATGCTTCTTTTGAACAGGCTATCGGGTATTTCGACCGATCTATCGCCATCGGCCAATATAACCGACAGATAAAGGCGGATGCCCTTTACTGGCGTGGCGAATCTTACTACCGGCTGAACCGGATGCAGGAAGCCACCCGCAACTTCAACGAATACCTGCAACTGACGCGCCAGACAAACAACGAAATGTATGCACTGGCACACTATAACCTGGGCTATACTGCTTTCCACCAGAAAGACTACGCACAAGCACGAAACTGGTTCCTTAAATACATACAACTGGAAAAAGGCGAAAACAGAACGGCCTTGGCGGATGCTTACAACCGCATCGGCGACTGCTTCCTGAACGAACGCAGTTTTGATGAAGCAAAGCAATATTATGCTCAAGCAGAAAACATGGGGACACCTTCGGGAGACTATTCGTTCTATCAGCTTGCCCTTGTTTCGGGATTACAGAAAGATTATTCAGGAAAAATAACCTTGTTGAACCGCTTGATCGGGAAGTACCCTTCATCCCCTTATGCAGTCAGCGCCCTTTATGAAAAAGGACGTTCATACGTACTGATGGACAATAACAGTCAAGCCATCTCCTCTTTCAAAGATCTGTTAAGCAAATACCCCGAAAGTCCGGTCGGAAGAAAAGCCGCCGCCGAAATCGGATTGCTGTACTATCAGGACGGGAACTACGACCAAGCCATCGAGGCTTATAAACAGGTGATCAATAAATATCCGGGAAGTGAAGAGGCCCGCCTAGCCATGCTCGACCTCAAATCCATCTATGTAGACATGAACCGTATCGACGAATTCGCAGCGTTGGCGGCTGCCATGCCCGGCAATATCCGCTTCGATGCGAGCGAACAGGATTCACTGACTTACATTGCTGCCGAGAAGATTTATGGACGTGGCCGCATCGAAGAAGCCAAGAGCAGTTTCAATAAATACCTGCAAACATTCCCTGAAGGGGCTTTCGGTCTGAATGCCCATTATTATCTCTGTCTCATCGGCAAAGAACAGAAAAACTACGATATGATTCTGCTTCATTCGGGCAAGTTACTGGAATATCCGGATAATCCGTTCTCGGAAGAGGCATTGGTGATGCGTGCAGAGGTACAATTCAACATGCAACAGTTTGCCGATGCATTGGCTTCGTATAAAATGCTGAAAGAAAAGGCAACCACAGCCGACCGCCGCCTATTGGCCGAAACAGGAATGCTGCGCTGTGCCTATCTCATCAAAGATGATACGGAAACCATTCATGCAGCAACCGATCTGCTGGCCGAAGCCAAACTGACTCCGGAATTGGGCAACGAGGCTCTCTACTATCGTGCCAAGGCATATATGAATCAAAAGGCAGATAAAAAGGCACTGGCCGACTTACAAGCACTCGCCAAAGATACCCGAAACCTTTACGGTGCGGAAGCTAAATACCTGGTAGCCCAGCAATATTACATCTCCGGAGAATACGAAGCAGCCGAGAAAGAACTACTCGATTATATCGAACGGAGCACCCCACATGCTTATTGGCTGGCACGGAGTTTCGTCCTGTTGTCGGATGTATACGTAGCCATGGATAAAAAACTGGATGCACGCCAATACCTGTTGAGCTTGCAACAGAATTACCATGCCAATGACGATATCGAAAGTATGATTGAAAGCAGACTGGAAAAACTTAATAAGTAACGAAGTATGAAACGTAATCAATATATCTTCTTGGGAATGGTCTTTATTGCCATCCCTTCATTAGTACAGGCACAAACCCAGCCAAAAGATACTACCCTAAACCGCACGGTAGTGGTGGAGCAGGAATACAATCCCATTATCATGGATGCCGCTAAGGTGAATGTTCTGCCGAAAGTAGAAGAGCCCGTAGTTAATAAAAAAGAGGTGGAATATGCTGTCAGTTCCACACCGGCTTCGAATATCCCGGCAGGAACCATGCAGGCCTATACGGGAAAAGAGGCACAAGCCACGAGCCATCCGGGATATGTACGCTTAGGATACGGTAATTACAATAATCTGGACGCTTATGCCAATTACCTTTTCCGCCTTTCCGACCGGGATAAGTTGAATGTGAATTTCAACATGGTAGGAATGAAGGGAACATTGGACATGCCTTCTTACCGCACTTCAAAGCCAGATGAATGGGATGCATTTTACTACCGTACACGAGCAGGCATCGATTACCTGCACCAGTTCAATCGAATGAATCTGAACATAGCCGGACACTTCGGACTGAGCAACTTCAACTATCGCCCGTATTCCATCTTCAATAAACAGAAGTTTACTTCCGGTGATATGCACGTCGGATTAAAGTCGACCGACGAAACATTACCGCTTCAATTTCAGGCAGAAACGAATCTGTTGTTGTACAACCGGCAACAAGGCTTCCCGGCGATAAATAAATTAGGAGTCACCGAAACCCAAGTTCGCACCAAAGGAAATGTAACGGGAATGATCAACGAAGAACAATTGATTAGTATCGCTGTAGAAATGGATAACCTCCTTTATGATCCGCGACAAATGGGAAGCTACAAAGAAACGTTATTCCACAACCGTACCACGGTAAACTTAAACCCATATTATGAACTGAATGACGACAGTTGGCGACTTCATATCGGAGCTAACGTAGACCTGTCTTTCAAAAACGGCAAAAGTTTTTATGTCTCTCCCGATATTGATCTTGCCTACATTTTCTCAGACAGCTATGTACTTTATGCCCGAGCAACCGGAGGACGATTGCTGAACGATTTCCGTCGTCTGGAGCAGATAAACCCATACGCTTGTTTCTCACACCCCATTACAGACACGTATGAACAGGTCAATGCCCGTATCGGTTTCAAAGCCAGTCCGGTGAACGGACTTTGGTTTGACTTATTTGGTGGATACCAGAATCTGAAAAACGACCTGTACCCATACATGAGTGACATAACCGGTGGCCAGGGAGGCGTATTTACAGATTACGGGCAAACGGACAGTTACAATTTCCATGCCGGAGCACAAATCAGTTATGCTTATAAGGATTTGTTCTCTTTCGCTGCCGATGCTACTTATTATCATTGGGATGCCGACGATCCTAACGTCGATTCGGAAACAGTCAATTATAACGACGCCCTATTAATGAAACCTCAGTTTAAACTCGGATTGCAGATAGAAGCGCGCCCTATCCATGCACTGTCATTGAACATCAGCTATCAATATATCTCCCGGACGGAACCCTATTTCTTTACCGGAGCCAAACTGCCGGCTGTCAGTAACCTTGGACTAAAGGCGACTTATAACCTGTTCAAAGGCGTTTCCATCTACGCCAAAGCAGACAATTTACTGAATAAGGAGTATCAGTACTACCTGGATTATCCGACCCAAGGCATCAATTTCGTAGGCGGACTGAGTTTCCAATTCTAAACAGAATCACTTTCTCATTAATATAGGTACGATAAAACACTCTCTGCACTTCAAAAGCAAAGGGTGTTTTATTATGTACCATTCCCATATTCTGTTTCTTCGAAAAGGAAATTCCCTACAAAGCGCCTGTCAACAGAATCAAAAAACAGACTAACTATTTGCTATTCAGAATATTTTAGTTATTTTTGTACATAAAACTCACAAAAACAAAGGAGGGTAAAAGCATATGATACAAAAAGCCGATATATCGTGTCTTTCAATCCGTTTAGGCATGTTTCTCCTGCTGATTTCGGTTTCGCTGTCGCTCTCTGCCCAGGAAGATAGTACACACATGATCAACGACAGCATACATACCTCCTCCCGAACCTCATTTAAGCTTCTTCCACCCGATCCGTTTATGGAGAGAGCCACTTATCCTTTGTATCCGTCCGATGCGTATCCATACAAACCTATGAATCATCCACCTGAAATCTCACTGAAAAAGGAAATCTATCTGCCCTATTATACCAATCCCTCCCCGATCTTTCGGGGAGACTATCAAACAGACGGCATCATAAAACAATTCCGCCACGGAGCTTTCTTCGGTTCCGGAACACAGACAAGTCTACCGGGAATCGGACGCTTCAACAACGCTTCTCTCGGTTACCAACATGTTTTAAATCCCAAACTGGCATTACAACTGAGCGTCAATGCTATGAAAATAAATATGAGCCACATCAGTGGACAAGCATTCAGTACCTCGGGAGCCTTGCTCTATCATCCTTCGGATCAAGTTACCCTCAAGTTCTTCGGCTCGTATGATATTGGAAACTCCTATGGGATGAGCACCCACCGATACGGCGCCACCATGTCCGTCGACATGTCCGACCGGTTCAGTATGGAAGTAGGGGCACAGCGCTATTATAATGCTATGAGAGGGCGTTGGGAAACAGTGCCGATCGTGATTCCTTACTACCGCTTTGAGAAATTCAAACTCGGATTGGACGTAGGCGGATTGATATACGAAATTCTCCGTGAAGTAGTTTTTGACAAACAAAACAGCAGCGGTCCCACCCTCGCACCGCCACGCTTTTCGATACCGATACGATAAAGCTGTATTGCACTCTATTCCGGGATTTGTCCATTACTAAAAAATCTCGTCTCCCCGCTTCCCTGACTCCTAAAAAAAGTCTTTTTTTGCAAAAAAGGAACAGATTCTCTCTATATTATAAGGTAAGGAAAATGTTTTTTTCTACTTTTGTCGGCGAATTTCAGAATAAATGGGAGTTGAAACTTAGAAAAGCACCACTCTCGGCATTCTTAATTAAAGTAAAAGTTATGCAGAAAAACCTTGTTATTGTCGAGTCTCCAGCAAAAGCAAAAACCATTGAAAAATTTCTGGGGAAAGATTTCAAAGTACTCTCCAGCTATGGTCATATCAGAGACTTGAAGAAGAAAGAGTTCAGTATCGATATCGATAAAAACTTCAAGCCCAATTATGAAATACCGGCAGACAAGAAAGAGTTGGTAACAAAACTACAGGCAGAAGCCCAGAAAGCAGACGTTGTATGGTTAGCATCCGATGAGGACCGCGAAGGAGAAGCCATCGCCTGGCATCTTTATGAGGTATTGAAACTAAAACCGGAACAGACCCGGAGAATCGTCTTTCATGAAATCACCAAGAATGCCATATTAAAAGCCATCGAGAATCCACGCGAAATCGATATCAACCTGGTCAATGCACAACAGGCACGACGCATCCTCGACCGTATCGTTGGTTTCGAACTTTCTCCAGTATTGTGGAAGAAAGTCAAACCGGCTCTTTCCGCCGGACGTGTTCAATCAGTAGCCGTACGGCTAATTGTAGAGCGGGAACGGGAAATACAGGCATTCAAGAGCGAAGCGTCTTATCGCGTTATCGCCATATTCCTCGTACCGGACACTGACGGTAAACTGACAGAAATGAAAGCGGAACTGGCTCATCGCCTTAAGACAAAAGAAGAAGCCAAAGCATTTTTGGAAAGTTGCAAAGATGCTATATTCACAATCGAAGATATTACCAAACGCCCGATAAAGAAAAGCCCGGCCGCACCATTCACAACCTCGACTCTGCAACAGGAAGCGGCCCGCAAATTGGGGTATACAGTGGCACAAACCATGATGTTGGCACAAAAATTATACGAAGCCGGATTAATCACTTATATGCGTACCGATTCGGTCAACTTGTCGGAATATGCAACTGAAGGTAGCAAACAGGCTATCATCAACATGATGGGAGAACAATACGTGCATCCGCGCCACTTTACCACCAAAACCAAAGGTGCACAAGAAGCGCATGAGGCCATCCGTCCTACCTATATGGAAAACTCCACCGTAGAAGCACCCTCACAGGAAAAAAGATTGTACGACCTGATCTGGAAACGTACCATCGCTTCACAAATGGCAGAAGCCGAACTGGAAAAGACAACTGCAACCATCGGTATCAGTACCAATGATGATGTGTTTACAGCAACCGGAGAAGTTATTACTTTCGACGGTTTCCTTCGCGTCTATAAAGAATCGTATGACGATGAAAACGAACAGGAAGACGAAAGCCATCTGCTTCCTCCATTGAAAAAAGGACAGGTGCTCGAGCACAATGATATTGTCGCTACCGAACGTTTCACCCAACGTCCGCCGCGTTACACAGAAGCCAGTCTCGTACGCAAACTTGAAGAATTAGGTATCGGCCGTCCTTCCACATATGCTCCTACTATCTCTACTATCCAGCAACGCGAGTATGTAGAGAAAGGAGACAAAGCAGGTGAGGAACGCTCTTTCAATATACTGACACTAAAAGGCCAAAATATAAGTGATGCCATACATACCGAAATAGTAGGAGCAGAAAAATCAAAATTACTGCCTACCGATATCGGAACGGTAGTGAATGACTTCCTGAACGAATATTTCTCAAATATTCTGGACTACAACTTTACGGCTAATATCGAAAAAGAGTTTGACGAGGTAGCAGACGGAGAGAAGCAATGGACAGCAATCATGAAACACTTCTATAAAGGATTCCATCCTTCGGTAGAGTCGACATTAGCTACTAAAACAGAACATAAAGTAGGTGAACGTATTTTGGGTGAAGAACCGGGAACCGGGAAGGTAGTATCGGTCAAAATCGGACGCTTTGGACCTGTCGTACAAGTCGGCAGTACGGATTCGGAAGAAAAGCCCCGTTTTGCACGTTTGGAGAAGGGCCTGTCAATGGAAACGATCACTCTTCAGGAAGCATTGGACTTGTTTAAACTTCCGCGTGTCGTTGGCGAATACGAGGATAAAGAAGTAAGCATAGGTACAGGACGCTTTGGACCGTACGTACGCCATGACGGTAAATACATATCTCTACCTAAGACACTCGATCCGATGGCCATTACGCTTGAAGAAGCCATCGAACTTATCACAGAGAAGAGAGCCACAGAGGCCAAACGCCACATCAAGCAATTCGCCGAAGAACCGGAACTGGAAATACTGAACGGAAGATACGGACCATATATCTCTTATAAAGGAAGTAACTATAAAATCCCTAAAGATGTGGTTCCCGCAGATTTGAATCTGAAAACTTGTTTGGAGATTATCAAGCTGCAAAGCGAAAAAGCAGCGTCCACTCCTAAAAAGGGACGGACAGCAAAAAAGAAATAACATAATAAGATTTTTTCTAAGAGACATTCTCATTTTGTAGAATGTCTCTTATTTTTTACTCATTTTCAGTGTTTTATATCTATTTCTTATTATCTTTGCAGCAGCAAACAAATCAAATAACATATATATGAAAAAAATTACGACCCGACTCCTCTGCGCCAGTAGTATATTACTGTTCGGTTTATCATCTTGCGTAAAAGATGTAGATTTATCACAAGCTCCCGAGAAGCCTGTAAAAGGCGATTATTTCGATTTTCAAACTACGCTTAATTGTCCGATAGACATAGACTTAGGCTTGCAGGACTATACTGTATCGATAGAAATTTACAGCGAAAACCCTTTTGAAGAAAACGATGGGATCAGTACAAAGAAAGATATTGAGCCGATCTATCGCGGTATAACAGATGCCAAAGGCATACTGAAAGGAAAAACGACCCTGCCAGCCTATATCAAGAAAGCCTATATCTACTCACCGTATGTAGGTGTACCTTTCATAGAGACAGAGGTTACTGCAAGCAGGATTTCTGCTGGCATAGAAGACCCCAAAAACAGAAGCGGAAACACCAGAGCCACGACATACACCTATCCTTCCGATATGCTGGTATTAGGAAATTGGAACGAATCCGGTTACCCCAGCTATTTACTATCGGAGCGTTTCATCTTCCCGGAAAACGAACTATACAACATTACCAAAGCTACTACATCTCCATACAAAGAAGAAATGCAAAGTTATTTTCCACAATATTTCACACCGGGAGTAGAAACAGGCATTCCCATTATAAAGGAAACAAAGGTGAACTTGGCTATGATAGGAAAATATGCACCTTCAGTAAGTAATACGATTCTCTATTATACCTACCCCACCGGACAGCTACCAAGTTCTGTCAACGACATACAAAAAATTATTGCTTTCCCTGTATCGGCAGGTATCTCTTGTGGAAGTACGATACAATTACATTATTGGAATAAGGAAACCAATCAATTCGAAGATAAATTTCCAGCAGGAGTTACTATTGGTTGGGGAGTCTCTTCGAGTGCTTTTATCAAAGGAAATATCGGCCACTCCAGTGGAAATCATAACTATTACTCCGTCAATGCACTCAATACCAAAAACGGCGATGAAAACAATCAGCACACAATCGCTATTTTTGATAAGGCCAACAGCTCGGTTACCATAGGGATAGAAGACAGACCATTGGAAAGCCAGCGACCAAACTATACCGACGTTATTATGTATTGTCATGCAGATGTGGAAGGAGCTATTGATGGGAGCAACATGGCTGAATTGGAAAAGCCAGAAGATCCGGGTCCTTCCGAAGAGGATAACTATACAACCTATTTCGGATTGCTCGCTTTTGAAGATCTATGGCCAGATCAAGGAGACTATGACTTGAACGACGTAGTGGTATACTATCAATCAAGAGTATATAAGAATATGCAAAACCGGATTACCTCTACTATAGACGAATTCACTCCCTATTGGGATGGCGCCGGATACAATAATTTTAACGGATTCGGATACCGCCTATCAGTTACTCCCGATAAAGTAACTGCCGTAAATATTGCTTATGAGAACTATACATTCACAGCAAGCCCCCTGTTCCAGTTTGACAATAAAGGTTTGGAGGAAAGAGCAGATAATGACAATGCCATTATTATTGTTGCAGACAACATGAAGCAAGCTGTAAAACAAAAAGGTAAGTTTACCGTCACTACAACTTTCGGAACTCCACAGATCGAATCAGCAGCCATGCTCCCCCCTTATAATCCGTTTATCATTATCAATGCCTTGAATGAAAGAGGTAAAGAACTGCATCTTCCCAATTATGTACCCACTAAACGGGCAGACAGCAGCCATTTTGGAAAAGGAAATGATCTGACCGATGAGAGCCAACAAATGTATTATATCTCTAAAGACAACATGCCTTATGCCATACATTTGCCTAACATCAAAGACTTCGACTGCTCAAATGAAGGCATACGAATTGACGAGATTTATCCGAATTTCACAAATTGGGTAAAAAGTAATGGTAATGAAAACACTGACTGGTACTTACACAAGAAAGAATAATCAGAAACATCGAGGCTGTAAATTAAACTGTGTCAGCAAAGAAAACCAATAAATTATTAACTTTGCTAACACAGTTTTTTTTTATGAGTGAAGAATTTGATTTTGAAAGTATCAAGAACAAGGCTATCGAGCAGCTCAAGGCTGGCAAACCCTTGTTAGGTAAGGACGGAGCTTTTGCCCCGTTGTTGGAGAGTATTTTAAATGCAGCCTTAGAAGGAGAGATGGATGCCCATCTTTCCGAGGATGAGCGTATGAGTGGCAATCGTCGTAACGGGAAGATGCGCAAGCAAGTGCAGACCTGCATGGGTGAAGTGACCGTATCTACTCCCCGCGACCGCAATGCTACGTTCGATCCGCAGTTTATAAAGAAGCGTGAGACCGTTCTTGCTGAGAGTGTTGCAGACCGTATCATCGGACTTTACGCTTTGGGTAACAGCACACGTGAGATAAGCGACTGGATGGAAGAGAACCTGGGCAACCGTGTATCTGCCGAAACAATCAGTTCCATCACCGACCGCGTACTTCCGGAAATAAAGGCATGGCGTTCCCGTAGTCTGGAGCCGGTTTATCCGATAGTCTGGCTTGACGCTATTCATTACAAGGTAATGGATGACAGGGGTTGTGCCGTCAGCCGTGCCATTTACAATGTCTTAGCTATAGACAAGGAAGGACGTAAGGACCTGCTTGGTATGTATATCTCTAAAAATGAAGGTGCAAACTTTTGGCTGAATGTGTTGACCGATTTGCAGAACCGTGGTGTTTGTGACATCCTCATAGCTTGTGTCGATGGTTTGAAAGGCTTCCCCGATGCCATCCAAAGCGTGTTCCCCAATACCATCGTCCAACTCTGTATTGTCCATCAGATACGTAACTCCGTCAAGTATGTCGGCAGCAAGCATCAAAAAGAGTTCATGAAAGACCTGAAACATGTCTATGGTGCTGTCAGTAAAGAAGCCGCAGAGACAGAGCTTCTTAATCTATATGAAAAATGGGGTGAGAAATATCCGATTGTTATCAAGGCATGGCAGGACAACTGGGAAAGGCTTACTGAATACTTCCAGTTTACACCGGATATACGACGCATGATATATACCACCAATACTGTCGAGGGGTATCATCGTCAAGTACGGAAAGTTACAAAAAACAAGGGCGTATTCCCTAATGACACTGCTCTTGAAAAGCTTGTCTACCTGGCTTATCGCAACATACGCAAGAAATGGACTATGCCACTGGCTAATTGGGGGACTATAGCACAACAATTAGCAATAAAGTTTGGAGATAGATTTAAGTTGTTATAATTTTACGCTCGTCGGGACGGGTGGTCCCGCCCCTTGGCGCTGGCCGATCCCCGACCGATGAGCTTGAAAGAAAAATAGAGCATGACACAGTTTATTTTACGCCCCCGAAACATCATTCATCCCTGTCAAAAAAGTCTTTCTAACTTCACTTAAAACACTAACTGGAATAAAAACAATATACGGGAACTCTTCAGCAAGTCAATCTTACTTGAAGAATTCCCGTATGTTCTATATTAGCTCACATCAACTCTTACATCCTGGCCGGCACTTCAATGCCCAATAAGCCCATTCCCAAACGTACTACCTTAGCCACATTGGCAGATAATGCGATACGGAATATCTTCACCGCTTCATTCTCTTCGCGCAGAATGCTAAAATCATGGTAGAATTGATTATACTCCTTCACCAAGTCATAAGTATAATTGGCAATAACAGACGGACTGTAATCTGTCCCGGCCTGTTTAACAATTGCTGCAAAATCAGCTACCATCTGGATTAATCCTTCTTCTTTTTCACTCAATTCAACTCCTAAAGGAAGTTGCTCAGGAATAACGATACCGTTCTCTGCCGCCTTACGAAGTACAGATTGTATACGTGCATAAGTATATTGAATAAACGGCCCGGTATTTCCATTAAAATCGATGGACTCTTTCGGATTGAATGTCATGTTCTTGCGGGCATCCACTTTAAGGATAAAATATTTCAATGCACCTAAACCGACAATGCGGGCAATATCATCTGCCTCTTCCTGTGTCAATCCATCCAGTTTACCAAGCTCCTGAGAGGTTTCTTTAGCAGTTGCAATCATCTCTTCCATCAGATCGTCGGCATCCACCACTGTTCCTTCCCGTGATTTCATCTTACCTTCCGGAAGTTCGACCATACCATATGAGAAATGAACCAAGCTTTTACCCCATTCGAATCCTAACTTATCAAGCAGGATAGAGAGCACTTGAAAGTGATAATTCTGCTCATTACCCACCACATAAATCATCTTATCGATGGGATAGTCGGCAAAACGCAATTTGGCTGTCCCGATGTCTTGAGTCATATACACAGAAGTACCGTCAGCACGTAGCAGCAACTTATGATCGAGCCCTTCTCCCGTAAGATCAGCCCATACCGAACCGTCTTCTTTCTTATAGAAGAAACCTTTTTCCAATCCTTCCATTACCTTTTCCTTTCCCTCGAGATAAGTATCCGACTCATAATATATCTTATCGAAACCAACTCCCATCTTACGGTAAGTCTCGTCAAATCCGGCATACACCCAATTATTCATCATAGCCCACAAAGCACGTACTTCAGGATCTCCCGCCTCCCATTTCACCAACATTTCACGGGCTTCATTCATCAGTGGAGAAGCTGCCTCCGCCTCTTCCTTCGTCATGCCCTTCTCCATCAGCGAAGCTATTTCCGCTTTATAATGCTTATCGAAAGAGACATAATAATCCCCAACCAAGTGATCTCCCTTTTTACCGGATGATTCGGGAGTCTCACCATTACCATAAAGTTTCCAGGCCAACATAGACTTACAGATATGGATACCCCGATCGTTTACAATATTGGTTTTTACGACCTTATTGCCATTCGCCATAATAATATTGGCTAATGCATTTCCAAGCAGATTATTGCGTACATGCCCCAGATGTAGGGGTTTATTCGTATTAGGTGAAGAATATTCAATCATCACCAGTGGAGAATCAGCATCGGCAGCCATTATACCATACCGTTCGTCAGCATGAATCATATTCAGCAATTCAATCCACTCAGAAGAAGCTATTGTCAAATTCAAAAAGCCTTTTATCACATTAAAAGCAGCTATTGCCGGCTCATTAGCTTGTAAGTACTCACCGATCTCCTGTGCAGTTTGTTCCGGTCCCTTCTTCGACATACGCAGGAAAGGGAACACAACCAAGGTAAGATGTCCTTCAAATTCCTTTTTCGTTTTCTGCAATTGCACCTGTACGGCAGGAACATCCTGACCATAAAGAGCTTTCAGTCCGCTTATTACGGACATTACAAGTTTATTCTCTATATTCATAGCTTACAATTATTTTCTGCGCGCAAAGATACAAAAAAGGAGGCGTTAGCACGCCCCCTTTTTTTAAAATCTTTCAACTATATAGTTTATTCAACAGCCTCAGAGAGTTCTGCACCTGCTTTAAACTTAGCAACCTTCTTTGCCGGAATAGTGATAGCTTGTTTTGTAGAAGGGTTAATACCGGTTCTTTCAGCTCTCTCAGAAACAGAGAAAGTTCCGAAACCAACCAAAGAAACCTTGTCACCACCTTTTAAAGCGCCAGTAACTGAAGACACAAAAGCATCAAGTGCTTTTTTTGAGTCAGCTTTGCTCAAACCAGACTCAGCTGCGATAGCATTAATAAGATCAGCCTTATTCATAATTCGTAAATGATTAATTAATATATGTGTTACACAAAAAGATAGACGACGTAAAATCCTCACAAATATAGACTAACAAAACAATATATCAAATAAAAACATCAAAAAAACGCATCAATTTGCTGAAAAAGAGCTAATAGGGATTCATTTTTCTGCTTTAAAACAGAATTTATTCGTATTTTTGCAACCATTACTCGTAAATTAGCATAAAAGAGATTCAAATATATGATGCCTACAGTTACTAAAAACCTGATAATTATCAATGTACTGTTTTATTTAGGAACAATCGTTGCACAAAGTTATGGTATAGATCTCGCAAACTATTTAGGTTTGCATTTTTTTATGGCCGAAGACTTTAATCCCGCCCAGTTGATAACCTATATGTTCATGCACGGAGGATTCACTCACCTTTTCTTCAATATGTTCGCCGTGTGGATGTTCGGACGCATTCTCGAACAAGTGTGGGGGCCGAAACGTTTTTTATTCTACTATATTCTTTGTGGTATCGGTGCAGGAATTATCCAGGAGATCGTACAATTCGTTGAATACCAGACTGTCTTATCAGGATATTCCATGGTCCAGACTTTTAGCGGGACAATACCGATGAGCGAATACCTGAATATGATGAATACCGTAGGAGCCTCAGGAGCCGTATATGCGATCCTGTTAGGTTTCGGAATGTTATTTCCTAATCAACAATTGTTCATTTTCCCGCTTCCATTTCCTATCAAGGCCAAATATTTTGTCATCGGATATGCCTTAATCGAACTATATTCCGGATTTGCCAATAATCCTAATGATAATGTAGCTCATTTTGCCCATTTAGGAGGAATGATATTCGGTTTTATTCTGATTATGTATTGGAAGAAAAAAAACAATGATCATGGGACATATTATAACTGATCTTAAAGAAGCTTTTCGCAGAGGAAATGTCTTTATACAACTCATATACATCAATGTAGGGATTTTTGTAGCAACTGCATTGATAAACATTCTATTGCAACTATTCAATAGAAGCGCTGCCGGAATATTCGAACTGTTGGCACTTCCGGCCTCCTTTACCCGGTTTATCCTGCAACCGTGGTCACTGTTCACTTATATGTTCATGCATGCCGGTTTTATGCATATTCTGTTTAATATGCTTTGGCTATATTGGTTTGGTCAATTATTCCTCTACTTCTTTTCCGGCAAGCATTTACGCGGTTTATATATTTTGGGAGGTATATGCGGAGGATTATTGTACATGATTTCCTATAATTTGTTTCCTTATTTCCGTCCCATGGTGGAAGTATCGACAATGGTAGGTGCATCCGCATCCGTACTTGCCATCGTGGTGGCAACCGCCTATCGAGAGCCCAACTATCCCGTACGCCTTTTTCTTTTTGGTACTATACGCCTAAAATATTTGGCCTTAATAGTGGTCCTGACAGATCTGTTGTTCATCACTTCCGGTAATGCCGGAGGACACATCGCCCACTTAGGTGGTGCATTGGCAGGTCTCTGGTTTGCCGCCAGTCTGAGTAAAGGCACAGATATCACTGTTTGGATAAACAGAATATTAGACGGAGTGAGTTCTCTTTTCTATAAAAAAAACTGGAAGCGTAAACCCAAAATGAAAGTGCATTATGGCAATTACAGCCGCGAACAAGACTATGATTATAATGCCCGGAAAAAAGCGCAATCGGATGAGGTGGACCGCATTCTCGATAAGCTGAAAAAGTCAGGATACGAGAGCCTCACTACCGAAGAAAAGAAAAGCCTCTTCGATGCAAGTAAAAAATAAGATATGAAACACATCGGAAAAGTCTTCGCTTATCTGATCTTGGCAGTCAATGCATTCTTTGTCGGAGTTCTCTTGCTGACCGCCTATAGCCCACACATTTCTCCCGTAATACACCCGGTCGAAGCATGCATGGGACTTACTTTTCCTATTTTCCTCTCCATCAATTTTTGTTTTCTTATTTTCTGGTTAATCGTACGCTATAAGTTCGCTCTTCTGTCTATACTTGGCTTTGCTTTCTGCTATCCGCAAATCCGGGCCTATCTTCCTATCAATCTTCATACAGCAAATATTCCGGAGGGAAGCATTAAAATACTATCCTACAATATTATGTCCTTTGGCAACATGGAAAAGGAAAACGGCAAAAATCCGGTACTCGAATATCTCCGTAAGAGCGATGCCGACATCATCTGCTTACAGGAACACAACATCTCTCCGACTGCCAAAATACATCTTAATGCCAAAGAAGTAGAAGAGGGTATGAAAGCATATCCTTATCGGCATATTCAACGTGTAGGTCAAGAGAACGGCAATAACCGGATAGCTGTTTACTCCCGATTTCCGATCCTTTCGGCACGAAAACTACAATATGACAGTAGCTACAACGGCTCGGCCATTTATGAATTAAAAATCAATGAAGATACAATTACCCTTATCAACAACCATTTGGAATCTAACAAGTTAACAAAAGCGGATAAAGCGGTATATGAAGAAATGCTGAAAGATCCCAATGCCCATAAAGTGAAAAGTGGCACTCAACATTTGGTCGGTAAATTAGCAGAGGCTTCCGCCATCCGCGCCAAACAAGCAGATGTTATTGCAGCCGAAATTGCAGCTTCCCGGCATCCGTATATTATTGTATGTGGGGACTTTAACGATACTGCGATCTCCTATACCCACCGGGTTATAGCCGAAAAGTTAGATGATGCCTTCACCGAATCAGGACAGGGATTGGGAATTTCTTATAATCAGAATAAGTTTTATTTTCGAATAGACAACATCCTAATCAGTAAAAGCCTGAGAGCTTATAACTGCACGGTAGACCGTTCTATTAAAGACTCCGACCACTACCCCATATGGTGCTATGTTGCCAAGCGGTAATTCACTACAAATGATAATCATAACCCAATTATAATACTTATGAAATTAAAAAGAACAATAATTATTTTAGCAGCAAGTTGTATGATGTACTCCTGCACTACGAAAACAGAAAGTAATCCGTTTTTAAACGAATTTCAAACCGAGTATGGTGTTCCGGCTTTTGATAAAATCAAGCTGGAACATTACGAACCTGCTTTCCTGAAAGGGATAGAAGAGCAAAACCGGAACATTAAAGCAATCATTGAAAATAGCGAAACGCCCACGTTTGAGAATACAATCGTAGCGTTGGATAACAGCTCTCCTATATTAGATCGTGTCAGTGCCGTTTTCTACAATATGACAGATGCAGAAACAACAGACGCACTAACCGAACTTTCCATAAAAATAGCGCCGGTACTTTCCGAACACAGCGACAACATTTCCCTCAATCAAGAACTATTCAAAAAGGTAGATGCCGTATATCAGCAGAAAAACAGCCTGCACCTTACCACCGAACAAGAACGCCTGTTGGATAAAACCTACAAAGATTTTGTTCGTTCGGGAGCAAACCTGCCTGCTGACAAACAAGCACGCCTGCGTGAAATAAACAAAGAGCTATCGACTCTTGGTATCACATTCAGTAATAATATATTAAATGAGAATAATGCCTTCCAACTCTTTGTCGACAAAGAAGAAGACCTTGCAGGATTGCCCGAATGGTTCTGCCAAAGTGCTGCGGAAGAAGCTAAAGCTGCCGGGCAAGAAGGAAAATGGTTATTCACCTTACACAATGCCAGCCGCCTGCCTTTCTTACAGTATTCTGAGAATCGCCCGCTCCGTGAAAAGATATACAAAGCATACACCCACCGTGGTAATAACGATGACAAGAACGACAACAAGAAAGTAATCACCCAAATTGTCAGTTTACGCCTTGAGAAAGCAAACTTATTAGGTTTTGACTGCTACTCAAACTTTGTTTTGGAGAATACAATGGCCAAAAATTCAACCACCGTAATGGAATTCCTCAATAATTTATGGAACCATTCACTTCCCAAAGCCAAAGCAGAAGCTGTTGAACTGCAAAAATTGATGGATAAAGAAAGTAAAGGTGAAAAATTGGAAGCTTGGGACTGGTGGTACTACACGGAAAAGCTGCGTAAAGAAAAATACAACCTGGACGAAGAAGAGATCAAGCCCTACTTCAAATTGGAAAACGTACGCGAAGGCGCTTTTGCAGTAGCCAATAAACTGTATGGTATCACATTGACAAAACTGCAAAACATTCCGGTTTATCATCCCGATGTAGAAGTTTTTGAAGTAAAAGACGCCGATGGTTCCCACTTAGGAATCTTCTATGTAGATTACTTTCCACGTCCTGGAAAAAGTGGGGGTGCCTGGATGAGCAATTATCGTGAACAGCAGGGAGATATCCGACCGTTGGTTTGCAATGTAGCCAGCTTTACCAAACCAATAGGCGATACACCATCCTTACTAACGATGGACGAAGTAGAAACGCTTTTCCATGAATTCGGGCACGGGCTTCACGGACTGTTGACCAAGTGTAATTACAAAGGTACTTCGGGCACCAACGTCGTTCGTGATTTTGTAGAACTTCCTTCACAAATAAACGAACATTGGGCCACCGAACCAGAAGTGTTGAAAATGTATGCAAAACATTACCAGACAGGAGAAGTAATCCCCGATTCACTCATCAATAAGATATTAAAACAGAAGACTTTCAATCAAGGCTTCATGACAACAGAATTACTGGCCGCCGCCATCCTCGACATGAATCTGCACAACCTGACAGATGTAAAGAATCTGGATGTAATCTCTTACGAAAAAGAAGCAATGGATAAATTAGGACTCATCCCCGAAATAGCCCCACGCTACCGTACGACCTATTTCAATCACATCATCGGTGGATATGCTGCAGGATACTACAGCTATCTTTGGGCAAACGTGCTGGATAATGATGCTTTTGAAGCTTTCAAAGAACATGGCATCTTTGATAAAGCAACAGCCAATTTATTCCGCTCCAATGTGCTTGAAAAAGGAGACAGCGAAGACCCGATGACACTCTACAAAAACTTTCGTGGAACAGAGCCGCAATTGGAACCAATGCTGAGAAACAGAGGCATGAATTAAATAAAAAAAGCGATCTAAGGCTAAAAAAGAATAAACTCGAAGCCGACTAATTTATCCTCGGAGGATTGCTACTTTCCTTCGGGGATAAATTTTATTTCTTTGAAAGAAATATCAGTTTAACGGCAAAATGCGGTTTTAACCTCAAATATTTAGCTGCTAATTACCACTGGATGTGAAAAAAAAACTATATTTGCAGCCTTATAGCGACAGAATTAATTAAAAAAGTAATCATAATAAATTAAAAGTAAAATGCAAAACAAAGGATTTGTAAAGGTTTTTGCGGTATTACTCACGCTGGTATGCGTGTTCTACCTCTCTTTCTCCTTCGTTACCCGCCATTATACCAATAAGGCAAAAGAGATAGCGAACGGCGATACTAAAGTAGAACAAGACTACCTCGACTCTCTTTCAAACGAGAAAGTATGGCTGGGTAATTATACGCTGAAACAGTGTCGTGAAATGGAAATTAGTTTAGGTTTGGACCTCAAGGGCGGTATGAACGTTATCCTTGAAGTATCCATACCCGATGTTATTAAAGCATTGGCTGATAACAAGCCCGATGAAAATTTCAATCAGGCACTGGCAACTGCTGCCAAACAAGCTACCAACAGCCAGGACGATGTTATCACTCTTTTCATTAAAGAATACCACAGAATAGCACCGGACGCTAAACTTTCCGAACTTTTTGCAACGCAACAGTTGAAAGACAAAGTTAACCAGAAGTCATCTGATGCTGAAGTAGAAAAAGTATTGCGTTCTGAAGTAAAAGCTGCCGTAGAAAACTCTTATAATGTACTCCGTACACGTATCGACCGTTTCGGTGTAGTTCAGCCGAATATCCAAAGTCTTGAAGACAGAATGGGGCGTATCATGGTAGAGCTTCCGGGTATCAAAGAACCGGAACGTGTGAGAAAACTCCTCCAAGGTTCTGCCAATCTGGAATTCTGGGAAACCTATACAGCGAAAGAATTATTGCCGGTAATGCAGTCTGTAGACAGTAAACTGCGTGATGTTCTGGCAACAACCGCAAGCACAACAACCGACTCTACTGAAGTAATAGCAACAGAAGAAGTAGTAGCGGAAGCAACACCGGCAAAAGCCATCAGTGCTGCCGACAGTATCGCAGCTGCACTGAAAGGTAACCAACAGGAAGCTTCTATAAATATGGAGCAAATCAAAAAAGAACATCCTTTGATGGCCATTCTTCAGTTAAATTCAAGTGGTCAAGGCCCCATTATCGGTTATGCTAATTACAAAGACACTGCTGAAATCAACAAATATTTGGCGATGAGAGAAGTAATAGCAGAACTTCCTAAGGACCTCCGTCTAAAATGGGGAGTTGCTCCTGCTGATTTCGACAAAAAAGGACAGACTTTCGAGTTGTATGCTATCAAATCTACCGAACGCAACGGTAAAGCTCCGTTGGAAGGTGATGTAGTAACAGATGCCAAAGACGATTTCGACCAGCATGGTAAACCATCTGTAAGCATGTCTATGAACACAGACGGTGCACGCCGTTGGGCACAATTGACCAAACAAAATATCGGACGCTCTATTGCAATCGTACTTGATAATTATGTATATTCTGCTCCGAACGTAAGTACGGAAATCACAGGCGGTAACTCAATCATTACCGGTAATTTCAGTCCGGAACAATCCAAAGACTTGGCAAACGTATTGAAATCAGGTAAAATGCCGGCACCGGCACACATCGTGCAAGAAGATATTGTCGGTCCGTCATTGGGGCAGGAATCTATCAATGCAGGTATTTTCTCATTTGTAGTGGCACTCATCCTTTTGATGATTTACATGTGCGCCATGTACGGTTTCATCCCAGGTATGATTGCCAACGGTGCTTTAATCCTCAACTTCTTCTTCACATTAGGTATTCTTTCATCCTTCCAAGCTGCGCTGACAATGTCCGGTATTGCCGGTATGGTATTAGCACTCGGTATGGCTGTGGATGCGAACGTACTTATCTACGAACGTACTAAAGAAGAATTACGTAGCGGCAAAGGAGTGAAAAAAGCATTAGCTGATGGTTACTCCAATGCTTTCTCGGCAATCTTCGACTCCAACTTAACATCTATTATTACCGGTATTATTCTGTTTAATTTCGGTACTGGTCCTATTCGTGGTTTTGCCACTACATTGATTATCGGTATTCTCTGCTCGTTCTTTACAGCAGTATTCATGACTCGTTTAGTTTACGAACATTACATGAATAAAGATAAACTGCTGAACTTGACATTTACTTCCGGAATTTCTAAAAACCTGTTGGTAAATACTCATTTCGACTTCATGAAAGGTAACAAACGTTCCTTCATGATTACAGGTATTATTATTTTGGTATGTATAGCATCATTCGCTATTCGTGGCTTGAGCCAAAGTATCGATTTTACAGGTGGACGTAATTATAAGGTACAGTTCGAACAAGCTATCGAGCCCGAACAAGTACGTGAGTTGATCGCAAGTAAATTCGGTGATGCAAATGTAAGTGTTATCGCTATTGGTACAGACAAAAAAACCGTTCGTATCAGTACTAATTACCGCATCGAAGAAGAAGGTAACAATGTGGATTCTGAAATTGAAGCATACTTATATGAAACATTAAAGCCGTTGTTAACTCAAAACATTTCATTGGCTACTTTCATTGACCGTGACAACCACACAGGTGGCAGTATCATCAGTTCACAGAAAGTAGGTCCAAGTATTGCAGATGATATCAAGACATCGGCCGTCTGGTCGGTAGTTTTAGCATTGATTGCTATCGGCTTATACATTTTGCTTCGCTTCCGTAATATTGCTTACAGTGTTGGCTCCGTAGTAGCACTTACCAGTGATACGATCATGATCATCGGTGCATACTCATTATTATGGGGTTTTGTTCCTTTCTCATTGGAAATAGACCAAACGTTTATCGGTGCTATCCTAACAGCTATCGGATACTCCATCAACGATAAAGTGGTAATCTTTGATCGTGTACGCGAGTTCTTTGGTTTATATCCGAAACGTAACAAACGTCAATTGTTCAACGACTCACTAAATACAACTTTGGCCCGTACAATCAACACCTCATTAAGTACATTGATCGTATTGCTGTGTATCTTTATCCTCGGTGGTGATTCTATCCGCAGCTTTGCATTTGCAATGATTCTGGGTGTTATCATTGGTACATTGTCTTCATTATTTATTGCTTCTCCGATTGCTTACACAATGCTAAGCAAGAAGAAAGAAACAGCAGAAACAACTGCTATTGAAGCTGAATAACCTATTCATATAAAAGAAAAAGAGGCTGTCTCATTTCTCATTTTGAGACAGCCTTACTTATAACTTGTAAGTCACAATATAAAAACCTCCCTCTTTTAGCCTTAATTCATCACAATACAAGACTAAAAGAGGGAATTTTTTTCTTCTAAAGCTTCAATCTATAAGATTTTCAACTTTCAATTTCTATTTTGGAGTGAACCCTAAAAGTTAGATAAAAAACTTTTAGGGTTCACTCCATTTTAAGACAGTCTCTTCTTTTTTATGGTAGCTCACCGTTTATCCTACTATTAATAGAGCCATATCTGTTTATTAGATATTAAAGGTAAAAAACAGTATAAATTAAAAGATAAGACCGGAAAACAAAACGAGTACCTTCGACCTTATCTTTTCAAAAAAAGATATATTGCAGAAATGTAAAATATCTCTAAAATTATATCAATAAAGTAAATCTTCCTGTACCCTCTGAAAGCAATCCATTTCATGCACGTCCACATAGGTTCAGTTCACATAGCCCGAATAAACTTTCGTGATATCCTTACTTTCCTGCTAAAAACTATCAAAAAAGAACTCTCTATAACAATTTACTTGCACAAAAGCACAACCAGCTATATCCCAGACGCTACATAGAGCATTATCCCCTATAATAAAATATTGCCCTCACAAATAACATAATAAAATATGCCGTACCCCTTACACAGCGTACCGAAAAGAATTCTATACAGCATATAAAGATAAGAAAAACAGAATCTAACAAAATATACATCTATTATAATATATATTTAGAACATAAATACAAGATACATTTTAGATCAAGTACAAAATTGATACATAAAAACAAAACCCATAAAAGAATAAATTTAAAAAATAAGCTAATCTTATCTATGAATCCCGAATAAAGCAGAATATTTAAATAAAAAAATACCAAAAAGTGATTTTTTCGCTCCATTTATTTAGTAACCTTTATCTCTGAATTGTAATATAAGAAAAGAATCTCAAAAAAAGAATTAAAATTAATATATGTTGTTTTATATTGGATAATGAAGAACATGAATAAAAGAAGATAATAGAAAAAACTTATATCGTGCGATATGCAATGCACGTCTACAATTAAAGTAGTAAAGTAATCAGTATTTGTTAACGTAATAAAGAATGCTAAATGAAGAAAAATTTAGAGTACAGAATTAAAATTCTGTTGTTTTCCCTATTCCTTTTTGTTCCATTCTTAACGAATGCTACCGCACAAAGCGAGATAGTAATAAGTTTGGATTTTGCGAATGCACCTTTGAGCGAGGTTTTGAATGAAATTAGTCGTCAGACTTCACTGAGTATGGTTTATAACGCGAAAGATGTGGATCCTAACCGTAAAGTTACGATACATGCTAACCGTGAAAAGTTGTCTAAAGTCATGACAGACTTGCTCAAAAACACTAACACGACCTATTCCGTACGTGATAATCATTTGGTAGTTTATTCTACTAAAGAAACCCCAACCGTACATTCTACCATGCAGCAAAAACAACGCACAATTAAGGGTACCGTGTCTGATGAATATGGCGAACCACTTATCGGGGTTAGTGTATTAGTACAAGGTACTACTACAGGTACAATTACCGATATTGATGGTAATTACACTTTAGAAATACTTAATGACGAAGCTGTATTAGAATTCAGCTACATTGGTTATCAGAAAATATCACTGCGAGTAGCTGGTGCTTCTTCATTTAACATAATAATGAAAGAAGATGCACAACAGCTAAATGAGGTAGTTGTTACAGCCATGGGTATAGAACGCAAAGAGAAGTCATTGACTTATGCAACTCAACAAGTGAAAGGAGATGAATTAATGAAAGTGCAGGATGCCAATTTCGTGAATGCACTTTCCGGAAAAGCTTCCGGAGTTACCATTACCCCAAGTGCTGGTGGTGCTGGTGGTGCCTCTAAAATTTTGCTTCGTGGTAATAAATCTATTTTGGGTAACAACAGTCCGTTGATTGTAATAGACGGTGTACCAATGACTAATAATGTGAATGGTCAAACTGGTTTTGATGGAGGCTCTAATCTGACATATTCCAGTACCTCTGAAGGTTCTGATCCGTTATCGCTTGTCAATCCTGATGATATTGAAAGTTTGAATATCCTAAAAGGTGCTAATGCTGCTGCATTATATGGTAGTGCTGCTGCCAATGGCGTATTAATGATTACCACAAAAAAAGGCAAAGAAGGTCGTATTTCTATTAATGTATCTTCAAGTGCAACATTTGATCGCCCTTTGCTCACTCCCAAAATCCAAAATGTATATGGTGCTACAGTTGATCCTACTGCCGAGACTTTATCTGTAGATAGCTGGGGGAAAAAATTATCAGATTTAACGGCTGACGAACTTAATTATTCAGGTGCTAAATTACGTAATACAGCTTCCAATGATGACGTAAATGACTTTTTCCGTACAGGTACCACATTCAATAACTCAATATCCGTTAGTGGAGGTACTGAGACTGTTCGTACTTATTTTTCATACGCAAATTCATATTCTGACGGTATGATGCGCAACAATAATTACAAACGTAACACGCTCTCTTTTCGTCAGAGTTATTCACTATTTAATAAAAAGTTAAATGTCGATTTATCACTAAATTATGTACAGGCAAAAACCAAGAATCGTCCTGGAGGAGGAACAGTGATGAATCCACTTTATGATCTTTATCGTATGCCAAGAAATGTGGATCTAAATTATTATAAGGAAAATTACTACATAGAAAATGGTAAATGGACTTCTAACGAACAAAGCTATTTCGATTCTAAAAACAATAAATGGACTACTGGTACTGTTGAGCTAACCGGGCCCAAACAGGAATGGGCATATTGGCAAAATGGTATGAACAATCCTTATTGGATGGTAAATACTCGCAATTCTATAAGTGAAGAAGAACGTGCTTATGGTTATATCTCTGCCAATTATCAGATCATTGATGGTTTGAAGATACAGGGACGTTTGAGTTTGGACCGTACAAAAATGAAAGGAACATCAGAGCGCATGGCTACCACATGGAATATATCAGCTATGGAAGATTATGGTATGTATGGACAAGACCTTAATTGGATAAATGAAGTATATGTAGACGCTTTACTAAGCTATGACAAACAAATTAAAGATTTCTCTATCTCAGCCACTACCGGTTGGACAGGACATACATTAAAAGGAGAAACGCAAAAACTTTGGGCCAAAGCTACTACAGCCAATTGGAAACACGACACTATGCCAACACTAATCAACTTTTTCGAACCTTCTGTTTCACAAGGCAACGTAAGTGAACGTTCATACACACTTTCTTCCAACTGGGATAAGGGTTTACTTTTTACTGGTCAGATAGGGTGGCAAGAAAAAGTATATCTGGAGGGTAGTTATCGTCGAGACTGGTACCGCGCTTTCAAACAGTACTCGTATCGTGGAACCCCTACTAATTATGGTTACTTTTCAGTGGGTGCCAATGCGCTATTACATCAAATAGTTACCCTGCCTGAAGTAATTACCAATCTGAAAGTTCGCGCTTCATATTCAGAAGTGGGTAACTCTATCCCGAACGTTCTCTATAATGCTCGTAACACAGACCCACTTACAGGTGCTGCCGTACCTTCTTCTTATAGTTATTTCAATAACCCAATACCAGAAAAAACAAAATCTTTCGAAGCCGGTTTTGATATTTCTTTATTTGGGAGTGCTCTAAACTGGGATATGACCTATTATAACAGTGCCATGCATAATAGTTATTTAACCATTAGTGATCTTGGAGGATTAAAAAAGCCTGTAAATGCAGGGGTTATCCGTAATCAAGGTATCGAAACGACTCTTAGCTATAATTTAGCATTTGCTAAAGATTGGATGTGGCGTACTTCCGTGAATTTCTCCTATAATTATAATAAAATCGAAAAAACTTACACTAAAGAAGACGGTACTTCTGCCAAATTAGAACAAAGTATTGCTGGAGGCAAAGTAATGGTTCGGTATGATGAGGGAGGTTCTTATGGCGATTTGTACGCACAAGACTTTAAGCGTAATGAAGACGGCTCTATTAAATTAGTAAATGGAGCGCCACAACTTGATACGCAAAATTATGTTTATTTAGGCAATATGAACTCCAAGTTTAATTTAGGATGGAGTAATACAATTAATTATAAAGACTTTTCACTTTATTTCTTGATCAACGGACGTATTGGAGGTAAAGTAATCTCTTTGACAGAAGGAATGTTGGATGCTGTAGGCAATTCTCAACGTACTGCGGATGCACGTTTAGCAGCCGAAGCCAATAACCTATATACTGCTACGGGTGAACCTGCCATGTACATGTCCGATGGACAATTGGTTTCTATCGAAAAATATTATAGACAAGTAGGTGGGAATACTTATGGCACGCAATATGTTTACAATGCTACTAATTTCCGTTTAGGTGAATTATCACTGGGATATACCTTTAGAAATTTGTTTGGTGCTTCTAAACATTTGTCACTCTCTCTTGTAGCTCGTAACCTTTGTTTCCTTTATAAAGATGCCCCGGTTGATCCAGACCTTGCTCTTTCTACTCAGAATGGTTTAGGAGCGTTCGATGTATTTAATATGCCATCTGCTCGTTCATTCGGTATTTCATTAAAAGCTAACTTCTAAATATTAGACAGATGAATATGAAAAAAAATAATTTTTTTATTGCTTGCATTGTGATGTCACTGTTAGGTATGCAATCTTGTATGGATTTTGATGTGCCAGGTGATGAGTTAACAGGTAACACAGAAGAAGGTTCTGACGAGGTTTATCATGGGGCGGCTGATATATTGGATTATCATAAAGAAATTTCTCAAGAGGGACTTGACCTTGCTTTAACAAACCTTGCTAAAGAAGCACCGTTAGGTTATATTCTTTCAGCTACTTACTCTATGCGTGGCGGTAAGGAAGCGACGCGTCCTGGGGCACATGCCTATCAATACCAATTTAATATGTCAGTTGATAATTATGCCGGATACATGGTGGTTCCTCATACAGACTTTCCATTTGCTATGATTACCCTAAATTCTACCTATGCCTTTGAGCAGTCAGTAAACGCAGGTCCGAATGGTAATTATACATTGACAAAGAATTATCTATCTCCGATTTTAAATCATCCAGATATTGATTCCATTCCCGAGATGAAAGCAGTAGCTTTATTACTTTTTGATTATGCTTCTCAAGAAGAAGTCGACCTTTATGGTTCATTTCCATATACACAATTTAAAGCCAATCAACAGGAACATCCTTATACATACGATAGCTGTGAGGATATTTACAAAGGTATTGTGGACAATCTTGACAGCATTAATGCCTGTTTAAAGAATTATCCCAATCGCCCGGAATGGTATAAAACTAAAGTGAACAAACTATTAAAAGATGTAGATGAAATCACTGATACAAAAGATTTTGAGACCTGGCGCAAAATGGGAAATTCTCTAAAACTCCGTATGGCTATGCATGTGGTAAAAAGAGATAAAGACTTAGCCAAAAAATGGGCAGAAGAAGCCGTTATGGAAGGTGTTGCTAACTCTTTAGAAGACGAAGTATCGTTTTCAACAGATAAAAGTGGCACCAATCATCCACTTGCCGAAATATCCCGTTCATGGGGAGACTCTCGCTTAAACGCTTCTTTTGAGACAATCCTTTTTTCATTAAAACATCCTTATTGTAATTTTTTATTTGATAAAAATTCAGTAAAATTGGGCGATTTGGAAGCTAATACTCGTGTTATAGGTCTTCGTGCCGGAAAGAAAATGGGTGAAGGACAATCTGCCGCCAGCAATAAAGATTGCGGATATTCTTCTATTTATCAATATTTCACAGAAGCACCACTCTATTTTATTAAACTTTCAGAAGTAGACTTCTTGCGTGCAGAAGGGTTAGTACGTGGTTGGAATGTTGGTGATGAAGGTTGCGATGCACAATTTTACTACAATCGCGGTATTGACAATGCAACTTGTGAATGGCGCATGACAGCCTTTGAGTATGATGCCGGGTTAGCTGATTATAAGCAAGTGGAAGAAGCTGTTCCATATCAATATATTGACCCAATTGATGCATCTAACAACTATCAGAGTCCAATAACCATTGGTGTAAAGTGGAATGCAGGTGATAGTGATGAAACAAAACTGGAAAAAATTATCACTCAAAAGTATATCGCTCTATTTCCCTACTCTTTTGAGGCATGGACAGAAATGCGCCGTACAGGTTACCCGAAAACCTTGCCGGTACTTAATTGGGAAGACGCCGACGCCAATCTACAAGAAGGGGATCTGTTGCGCAGAATGCGCTTCCCTGGCACTGACACACAAGCAGTTGCTGCTGATGTAGCAGCTACAGGACTTAAAGCTTTAGGTGGAGCCGATCTCCAATCTACTCGTATTTGGTGGGATGTAGAAGGAACGCCAAATTTTTAATGATATAATCCAAACTATTTATAAGAGAGAGGGGGGGATCCTTCCCCTCTCAAGAAATCATTTTTATTTAATAATTTAATTTTCTGTATTATGAAGAAATTTACTTTGTTTAGCATGGCTGCCATGTTGCTGCTTTCAGGACAAGCTCCGGCACAGGATAAGACAGATTATCCTCCTTCGGCTTCAACAGAAGTGTTCGACTTTACCCCATGGAAGGAATCTACCATCTTGGAGTTGTTTGTCAAAGCAATGAATGAAGGTCGAAATTATCCTTCTGCGGAAGAATGGACAGAAGCTGGATTTAACTTAGATCTGGAGTTTTCCCGTTCGCATGTTCGTCCACGTGACATTATTGAAGATGCTTCTAAAAATGTGGTTCCTGAGGTATATGCAAAACGTCGTTTGTGGATGAATATGCCAACTGGTCAAGGCGATTTAGTCGGAGGATATCCTAGTTCCTTATTCAATAATGATACTTTTTCTATGTGGAACTATGTAAACCTTTACGGGGCATGGAATCATTCTCCATTCCAAGCTCCAGGTTCTTGGGCGGATGCTGCACATAAGAATGGTACCGATATGTTCAGTGGAATTAAATTTTTTGATACTACCGGTGGTCGTGGGCAGACTGCTACGGAATATATTAATTTGATTTCTACAAAAAATCCAGATGGTTCATTCCGATATGTCGATGCTTTTATCAACGTATTAAAATTCTTTGGTTTAGATGGTATTAACTACAATTGGGAAGATACCGGCTACAACAATGAAACCGTAATAGCCTTTCATCAAGCTCTTTATAAACGTGCAGCAGAATTGAATTTTGATAGTTTTCACATTGGGCTGTATGGAGGTCCATCTTATCTAACTAATCCTGCTGATTATTTTGCCAACGAAAATGGTAGAACAACAGAGGTTATGATGAATTATTCTGCTAATGATATTCCGAGAACTTTAGCTATGTCCCAGAAAAACGCTATTGCTATCCAAGGTGACTGCGAGGGATTGTATCAAGGTGTGTGGATTGCCAGTATGGATCGCCAATGGACCAACTTCCATGCCGATGGCGCTGAACAAGTTGGCCTTTGCTTGTGGGGTGAGCACAAGATTAGTCGCTTCTTCCAGTTTGCCATTGGCGACAATACCATGGAATTACAAAGTAATTACCAGAAATTGTTGGAAAAAGGTTTTTCTGGTGGTAAACGTTCTCCAATTGACCGTCCTGCATTGTCTAACAGTGGAAATATTTTTGAAATATCCAACAATGATGATAAACCAAATCAAATGGTTAATTTTGCTGGTTTTGCTGATTTTGTACCTGAACGTACTGCTATTCAAGGAGATTTGCCTTTCACTACACATTTTTCTTTGGGTAATGGTGAACGCTATAACTACAAAGGAAAGAAAACATTTGGTAGCTGGTATAATATGGGACAACAGGATATAGTTCCTACATATCGCTGGTTAATTTATGATGCCAACACAAAGACTCGTTCTACTGCCGTTGATGCCGAATTTACACACGAAGATGCTTATACCGGCGGTTCTGCTCTCCGTCTTTCAGGTGAGCCGACAGCAAAAGGGTCAGATGTTGTTCTCTACCGTGCAAAATTGAACGTATCCGGTGGTAATGCAAAAGCAAATGTTGCATTGAAATCTGGTGTAAATGGTACAAATGCTTCCAACCTCTATGTGATTCTAAAGAAATTTAATGATGACACATGGATGGAGTTTCCTGTAGGTAATCTGAATGGACCGACATGGGAAGAGAAGGAAATTGCACTTTCAGGTATTAATAGTGGTGATATAATTGAATACATCGGTTTTCGCGTAAAAGGAACATATGAAGGAAACTATAATATGCTGATTGGTAAACTTGCTTTGACTGACGATTGCGCAGTGAAAACTCCTGCACCGATTGATGCGGAAAGTATTATTGTAGAAGTGAAAGAAGAAACAACTCAATCTCTTTCTGTGAAGCTGAATTGGGCAGTAAATGCCACAGGTTACAATAGTGATAATGCTAAATATGGTTTGATTTACAATGACGAAGTGAATATTGACCATTTCCAGCTAATGTATAAGAATGGTGAAAATGGTAAAGTTTCAGAAATAGGACGTACCTCTACATGGTCTGCTTATTTAGGTAATATTATGTTTGAAACTGCTACAGATGACCCGTATATCGGTATTCGTTCGGTTTCTGTAGATGGAAAAACCTATTCTCCCGTAGAATGGATTCATATTGGTCGTGGCAACGCTTCTGAATTACCTGCATTCAATAATGATCCTTATTGCGAGTCTACATTAAATTATAACGCAGAAGGTGCTGACATCGCCATTGAAGTTCGTTATATCGAACAGTTTAAAACTACCGGTGCTGTTGAAGATATTAATTACACTGCTGATGCTCCACAAGCCGACGGAACTCAATATGCAATGTGCGATCAAACATTGAAAGTAAATCAAGGACAAGAAGTAGAACTTTTCTTCAAAGCAGCTGATTTAGATGATGGGTTAAAATTCTGCTTAGGAAAAGCTTATATCGATTTAGATGGAAGTAAGTCCCACGAACCGGCCACTGAAACAATTTTTGAATTAGGCACAGTAAAACAGGGAACTCCTGAATTCCAAACGACAGGCGTAACGCAGAAATTTACTATTCCTGCTGATGCAAAACCAGGAGAAAGTCGTCTACGTCTTGTGTTCTCCGATGCATGGTTTGCACACCCCGGCCCTTGCGGATTTACAGCTAAAGGATTCACTTTGGATATTCCAGTAGAAATTATTGGTAATAATCCTTCGCGCGAACCGGCACCGGATATGCATGATCAAGGTGAAGCTGATGAACCGGAAGGACTGAATAACAATCCGGATGGTGTTGAAAATGTTTGGAAAGACAGTGAATCTGTTATTTCTACAATGTGGCCAACAACTACCGAAGGTACGATTTATTTCAACAATGTAGAAAAAGCATGGATATATACAACTGATGGACAGTTAGTTAAATATGTGCCCAATAATCCTTCTTCTACAGATATATCCGACATCACTCCGGCTATATATGTCGTTAAGATGCAAAAAGGAAATATTGTACGCAGTCAAAAACTGATAAAGAAATAAACAGTTATAACATTTTTCTTTAAGGAAAAAAGATTGTATTCGAAGAGTTATCTGTTTTTTATAGTTAAGCTATAGTTTCAGATAACTCTTCCTTTTTGTTTCAATCAGAATTCCTCCTCCGAAACATTTCTCAAAGTTGACTTATTTATAAACACATTCTTGCAAATGTCCCATTGTTTTCATGAGAAAAAACACAAACAACAATCTATAAAAGCTAAATATAATCTTAACAAAATGGGAAAAGTAAAAGCGGAAGTAAAACTCAAAAAAACTATATAGAAACTCAATAATTGACTTTTCATAAGTAGTCCCGAGGGGAATCGAACCCCTATCTAAAGTTTAGGAAACTTCTATTCTATCCGTTGAACTACAGGACCTACTTTTAATTTTAGTTGCAAAGATAATGTATTCTATCGATTTAACAAGACAGAATACATAGATTTATAAAGTATCCGGACAATAAGGAAGCAGGCATTAACAATTTCAGGAAATAGAGTTAGAAAAGAGGGGATTTATTCTTATCATTGCAAGATAATACACAACAAAAAGTAGCAGAAAGATTGTATTTTGCATAAAAACTGCAACAATTCGTCATTTTACCTCACAAACATCGATATCAATATGACACAAAATGAATCACAAACAAATTGAAACCTATCCAATACACTAACATATACGTCCAATACAAACAATATTTCAAATCTTTTGATAGACAGCTATAGATAAACTAAAAAAGATTTTGCTAAGTCGTTTAACTTTACGACCTTTGCGAAACCTTCTGCATAATAAATGAATATACAAAAGTGACCAACACAAGGGTTATATTTATGCAAGAATACAACAAGTCGATCCTAAAATTAAAATAGTAAGTAAAATTATGGCAGACGAAATGATGGTTAAAGAATTGGAGCAAGTGGTAGTACGCTTCTCCGGCGATTCCGGCGACGGTATGCAACTGGCCGGTAACATCTTCTCGAACGTGTCGGCAACAGTAGGGAATGACATCTGTACATTCCCCGATTATCCGGCAGATATTCGTGCCCCGCAAGGGTCTTTGACCGGTGTATCCGGCTTTCAAGTACATATCGGAGCAAACAGAATATTTACTCCAGGCGATCGTTGTAATGTATTAGTAGCAATGAATCCCGCAGCTCTAAAAACGCAGATCAAATTCTGCAAACCACAAGGGCTGGTCATTACCGATTCTGATTCTTTTGGAGCAAAGGACTTGGAAAAAGCGAAATTTACGACAAATAATGCATTCGAAGAATTAGGTATCAAACAAGAAGTTCTTGAAGTGCCCATATCTTCTATGTGTAAGGAAAGCCTAAAAGATTCCGGTCTGGACAACAAAGCCATGCTACGTTGTAAAAACATGTTCGCTTTAGGATTAGTCTGCTGGCTGTTCAATCGAAATCTTAAAGCTGCCGAAAATATGCTTCGCCAGAAGTTTGCCAAGAAACCGGAAATTGCAGCAGCTAACATCAAAGTTTTGAATGATGGCTATAATTATGGTGCAAATACCCACGCTTCTACCTCTACTTATAAGATAGAAAGTAAAAGTCCCAAGGCAAAAGGACTCTATACAGACATAAACGGTAATAAAGCTACCTCCTACGGTTTGATTGCAGCAGCAGAAAAGGCCGGTCTGGAACTCTATCTGGGCTCTTATCCGATCACCCCGGCTACAGATATTCTTCACGAACTGTCTAAGCACAAATCACTCGGCATAAAGACCGTACAATGCGAAGACGAGATTGCCGGATGCGCTTCTGCGGTAGGTGCTGCCTTTGCAGGTGACCTTGCAGTCACTACGACTTCCGGCCCGGGGGTATGTCTGAAAAGTGAGGCCATGAACCTTGCTGTCATCGCAGAGCTCCCATTAGTTGTTGTTAATGTACAACGTGGAGGTCCATCAACCGGTATGCCTACTAAATCAGAACAAACAGACCTGCTACAGGCGCTCTATGGACGCAATGGTGAAAGCCCAATGCCAGTTATTGCCGCTACTTCACCAACCAACTGCTTTGATGCCGCTTATATGGCTGCAAAAATCGCATTGGAACACATGACACCGGTAGTACTACTGACCGATGCTTTCATCGCTAATGGTTCCGCTGCATGGAAATTACCCAACTTGGATGAATATCCGGCCATAAACCCGCCCTATGTCACTCCCGAAATGGAAGGTACTTGGACACCGTTCCAGCGTAACGAGAAAACAGGTTCACGCTATTGGGCGGTTCCCGGAACAGAAGGCTTCATGCATCGTATCGGCGGTCTGGAAAAAAGTAATGAAACCGGCGTTATCTCTACCGAACCGGAAAATCACCAAAAGATGACATTATTGCGTCAAGCCAAAGTGGATAAGATTGCAGACTGCATTCCCGAACTGGAAGTACAGGGTGATGCCGATGCCGAGCTGTTGGTAGTAGGATGGGGTGGAACATATGGTCACCTCTACTCCGCTGTAGAACATATGCGTAAAAATGGCCAAAAAGTGGCACTTGCTCATTTCCAGTATATCAACCCGCTGCCTAAAAATACAGCAGACGTACTGAAGAAATACAAAAAAATTATCGTAGCCGAACAAAATCTGGGACAGTTTGCCGGATATCTGCGTATGAAAGTACCCGGACTGAATATCAACCAGTTTAATCAGGTGAAAGGACAGCCTTTCGTTACAAGAGAACTTGTAGATGCATTTACTAAATTATTGGAGGAATAAGAAATGAGCGAAACAGTATATACAGCTAAAGATTATAAATCGGGGCAACCACGCTGGTGCCCGGGATGTGGCGATCATGCTTTCCTGAACTCCCTGCATAAAGCTATGGCCGAATTGGGAGTGGCTCCACACAATATTGCCGTTATCTCCGGTATCGGTTGCTCATCGCGTTTGCCTTATTACGTAAACACCTATGGCTTTCATACCATCCACGGACGTGCTGCTGCGGTAGCTACAGGTGCCAAAGTGGCCAATCCCGATCTTACCGTTTGGCAAGTATCCGGAGATGGCGATGGTTTGGCTATCGGTGGCAACCATTTCATTCACGCCATCCGTCGTAACGTCGATCTTAATATGATCTTGTTAAACAATCGTATCTACGGATTAACCAAAGGACAGTATTCGCCCACATCAGAACGTGGTTTTGTCAGCAAGTCCTCTCCTTATGGAACGGTTGAAGATCCTTTCCATCCGGCCGAACTCTGCTTCGGTGCACGCGGCCGCTTCTTTGCACGCTGTGTAGCCGTTGACGGTGCTGCCTCTGTGGAAGTTTTGAAAGCTGCCGCTAATCACAAAGGTGCATCTGTAGTAGAAGTACTGCAAAATTGCGTTATCTTCAATGACGGTACCCATGAAAGTGTCGCGACCAAAGAAGGACGCGCCAAAAACGCCATCTATCTGGAACACGGAAAACCAATGTTATTCGGCGAGAACAAAGAATACGGATTGATGCAACAAGGATTCGGACTGAAAGTAGTGAAGTTGGGTGAAAACGGGATTACGGAAAAAGACATTCTGATACACGATGCTCATTGTATGGACAATACCCTTCAATTAAAACTGGCGTTAATGGAAGGTCCGGAGTTCCCAATAGCTTTAGGAGTAATTCGTGATGTGGAAGCTCCTACATACAACGATGCAGTTATGGAGCAAATCGAAGAAGTGAAAGGCAAAAAGAAATATCACAATTTCAATGAATTGCTTATGACTAACGACACTTGGGAAGTAAAATGATCCTATTAAATACATATACAAACGAAAGGGATGGTCGCTGTCGGTCATCCCTTTCGTTTGTGTTATATAAACATCAGAATTATTCCGTTTACATTTTCTTATAGATATACCCGAAAACATACATAATAAAAATACAAGTCTTCAAATAAATCTACAGTTTTTCATTTAGCAGGTATTTTTCTTTTTGCCCACCACTCCATCAGTACTATATGCAATTCCTTTACAAGATCAGGGTTCTGTTCGGCAATATTTGTAGTTTCCTTCGGATCAGCTACAAGATCATATAACTCAAAATTCTCATCCCATGAATCCACCAAAAGTTTCATACTACCGCGCCTGATTGCCAAATGCGGACTTTTCTGTTTGGCATTTTTACCACGCGGATAATTGAAGGCTTTATTTCTACCAAAGTCCCACATTAAATCTTTTTTACGTATTTGAGGTTCACCCAATAAGGCTCTACTCATATCTTCTCCACTCAGCTCCATATCTAATGGTAATTTAGCACCTGTCAACGCACATAAAGAGGGTAAAAGGTCAACTGCACAAACAATACTAGAATCATTTATTCCACCAGCCTTGATTTTTTCCGGCCAATGGATAGCAAACGGCATTCGAATTCCACCTTCATAAAGGCTACACTTCACGCCAAGCAATGAATTAGTACGCATTTGCTGAAAGCTAGGAGCAGGACCATTATCACTGGTAAAAATAACAATTGTATTTTTCTCCAACCCCAGTTTAGTCAGCCCTTCCATCAAACGCCCGATCTGTTTATCATATTCAGTCAATACTTCTTTAAAATTAGGAGGTGTAGTCCAAGATGTCCTTTCCGAGTCCATTGTTTTCTGACTTGGTACCCAAGGAGTATGCATATCATCAGGCCATAAATTTACAAAACACGGTTCTCCTTTATGCCTTTTCAGAAAATCAAGTGTTTTATCTACAAAATAGGCTGTTCTATCCCAACGCTTCACTTGATCAGTCCGACTCCATATCCACGCCGAATCCGTAATAACAGGATCTGGGTTGGGACTCTCCCAAGTAGAAATATATTCATCAAAGCCATATTCAGTTATCTGCGGGGCATCTATTACATCACGTCCTCCCCCCATATGCCATTTACCAAAATGTCCAGTCGTGTAGCCCGCACTTTTCATTACTTTAGCCATCGTAGGAACCGAAGCGTCCAAATAATCAAATTGTTCACAGGCTGCATTACCTTTGCGCGTTTGCAGATAACAATTTATCCCCATTTCAGTAGGAAACCGTCCTGTTGTCAACCCAACACGAGAAGGCGAACTCACCGGTGAGGAAGAATAGTAGTTGGTTACAATTAAGCCCCCAGAAGCCAGTTTGTCAATATTCGGTGTTTTTACCCATCCATTATTAAGAAAAGAAACATCACCTGCTCCCATGTCATCCGTATAGATTATCAAAACATTAGGTTTACTCTGTGCCTGAGCCTCTCCAGCGTGTATAGGCGTATATATCATACAAGTGCCCAAGCCTAAAACCCCACTAATTAGCAGTTTATTATTCATAAGTATTTTATTTAAACCATTTATTCATGTAAAAATAGAGAAATATTGATAAAAGAACTATCTCTCCATTACTTTTTCAATTCATTGAATACAAACTTTTTTTGTTAAAGAGATTTCTGGTGATACCAATTTAACAATGTATGTACCCGATTGAACAGACGATGGTAAATCAACTGTACTTCCATTCAAAACAGACTCAAAGATTACCTTCCCACAAACATCAAAAAATAAAATCTTTGCTACGTCAATATCCCCCATAACATATAGCCTTGCATGATCGACATATATATTAATGTCATTTACAGATGTAGACTGAACCAACGTGCCTCCTACATTTTTCTCAACGGTTATCTTATAGACAGCAGTAAAGAAATTCCCCCCTCTGAAAAGCCGAAGTGTAACCGGAGTCGTTTTATCCAGATTGACTTCCAATATTTCGTCCTGATTCGTATAATCATTAGCGCGCTGAACAGGAATCGTTTCAAGCAAATTCCATGTAAATGAAGAAGCATCATATTCTTCAAGCAAAATACAATTTTCATTGTTACCATTCCCATTTCTTACATGAATAGAGATTTTTTTAGCATTATCTATTTGCGGTAACTGTATATAACTATCTCCTTTATTCCGTAAACGCAAACCATACTGATGAGTATCACCATCCGAACAAGTTTGCTCCAATTCTGCCGCTCCGGGTCTGATGTATGCCCCATTCAACGTAAATCCATTGATTTCCGTCCCGTCAGGAATATCTATATTAGAAGGAGTAGCTTCCGGAAATGTACCTACACCAGTTTCATCAATCCACGCACGTATGGCATCCTGCCATTCTTGAGAACTAAAATCTTCATTTAACCAATAATCTTGTGCATTCACCGTAAAAAAACTCAAACTAACAAATAAAAGTGCAGAAAGTAATCTTTTTTTCATAATAGTAATTTTTAGAGTTAATAATTTTATATCAAACAATTTATAATATAAATGTATGCAGACATCTGTAATACGACCGTCACTTTCAGCCATAACACGTTCACAAATGTTCATAAAAACCGGACATCCTATATTGTGATCAGAACTTAGTCATTTACCATTATTTTATAGGCTGTTTTTCCGGAAATACCGTTAATAATCCGGACAATATATACTCCCGGACAAAGAGTTCGAAAAGAATACTCTTCCGACAACACTTTTTTTACAACCAATACAGCACAACCCGCTACTTGAGATATTTGTACAGTTTCATTTCCAGAGAGACCTCGGATATGAATATTTCGGTTAGAGACAGTAACCTGATAAAAAGGAGATTTTAATCGAGTAACAGAAGTAGTAACATAATCCTTTATTCTACCTTTACGAAGATATAAAGCCCTCATTTCTTCTCCTGGGCTCGTTTCATGGGCCGCAATCAAAATCGTACTGTCATTCAAATGAATCATAGATGAATAAAAAGTATTAAGTTCCCCAAATGGCATTGCCTGCTTAACAGGATTTTTTGCATTTTTATCGGCTACCCAGCAATATATTTTCTTTCCACTATTATAACTAAATGCTATTTTACCATTTGACAATTTCAAAGCAAACGGTGCACCACCGGTATGTTCCCTTGTTAATGCCCAACGAACAGTGGTAGACAATGGATATACATTATTATCTCCCAACCCATTATAATTAGCAGTTTGCCAATTACCTTCAAAATAAGAAGATTCAAAAGTATAATCATCGGCCGGAGCAATGACAATCCATGGAGATACTTTTCTTTCTATACTTTCCGCAATAAACCCTAAACGATTGTCTTCCGTCAAAAACGGAGTAGGCATTCCCCCGCCACTCCCACAAAAATTATTACCGGCCCTCTCCTCGTTATAATCTCTCAATAACATCCTAGCCGTATAGCGTTCATTACTGAAATTCGTCCATGTCGCTCCATTATCAAATGAAGCGACAAAAGCCACTGCCCTTCCTCCAATCTCATTTTCCTGAATACACTCCTCTTCCGACAAAAAAGTCGGATATATATCCTGTAAAGTAAAGAAAATATAAATACCCAAAGGTGTTTGAATAGGAGTCGGTTCCCAATTACCTCCCTGAAAAACTTCTTCTTCCTTACTCCAAGTAGAACCACCATCTACACTATATTTAACACATACATAGCGATCTCTTCCTGTAAAATAATAACCGTCCTCTTTTCGCTTTTGATAAGTCATCAACAATCGCCCGTCGGTCAACTCTATTATATTACAATTAGCATACGTCCAGTCTCCCGTCTTTTGCAATAATAGACTTTCCGGCGACCATGTCACTCCATCATCAGAACTATATCGCTTAACAATCTTTCGCCCATAAGTGAATTTCTGATAGGTCAGTAGAATTTGTCCAGCTTTTGGTCCTTGTTTCATCAAAACCATTCTGGCATATTTGGCCGGACCAGGTATCTCCATGACATCTCCGAACCAGGTAATTTCATTTTGTGCAAACAGTGGTCCACACATTAAAAACAACATAAAGAATAACAATACCTTTCTCATAAATCAGATCATCATTTTCGCACATTGATAATTTGTAAGCAAAAGTAAGCCTTCCGATTTAAAGATACCCTCACGAATGTTTTAAGTATAAGTAGTATCGTTCAAAGAGAAAAAATAATAGCAGACAGACTCTATTGAACAAAAATTTTAAACTCAAAAACGATAGTGCTCATCAATTAAGGTAGGGATCGAATACCTTTGCATCAGTCATTACATTTATAATCTAATTAATAATAACCATGAAAAAACAAACCCTTTTGACAAGTACTCTTTTGTTGATTTCATCAATAGCACAAACAAAGGAAGAAAAGCGTCCTAACATTATATTTATCATGGCAGATGATTTAGGGTACGCCGAATTAGGATGTTATGGGAATAAATTCAATGAAACACCTGTATTAGACCAAATGGCAGCCGATGGTGTTCGTTTCACTCATGCTCAAACAGCCGCTTCTCTGAGTTCCCCCACCCGGGCAGCCTTAATGACCGGACAATATCCGTATCGAATAGGAGTTGTTGACTATCTTCGTGGTAACTCGGACCCAATGCGAACAGATATAAAAACTATTGCCGAAACATTACACGACAACGGTTACCACACTGGGATTATCGGGAAATGGCATTTAACTGGATATTCACTATCAGGAGCAAAGAGCCAAATACTCCCTTCGGAAAGAGGCTTTCAAGAAATGATTATTTCAGAAAACAGATACATAGGTAACGGAAGTTATTTCCATCCATACCATTTCAATGAATCCGTCGTTAAAATTCTTCCAGAAGAAAAAGAATTTCTGATAGACCGTATGAACTACGAAGCAGTAGAGTTCATCAAAAGAAATAAAGAGAAACCATTTTTTTTATATTTAAGTCATTATGCTGTACATAACGGACTGATGGGGCCTCCCGAAACCGTAGATCATTTTCGTGTCAAGCCTAAATCCGGCATCAGTGCGCCTTCGGAGAATAATCCGGAAAACGATCCTTATAAAAAATTTCCAGCAGATTATCGAGGAAAACCCAATAATCCACATTTGGCCGCTCAACTGAAACACATAGATACAGGAGTGGGCGAAATCCTCCAATGTTTACGCGACAATGACCTTTTAAATAATACTTTAGTGATCTTTACAAGCGATAATGGCGGAGCGACCGGAGTAACCACTAATACCCCTTTAAGGGGAGGAAAAACAAGTATGTATGAAGGAGGCAATCGTATACCTATGATCTTCTATGGATATGGCACCGACTCTGCTCCTAAAATAATTGATCAGCGGATTATTTCCATGGACTTCTTTCCTACATTTTGTGAACTGACTCACACCAATATGCCCGAACAAATTTGTGATGGTGTATCCATATTGCCTCTTTTTAATAATAAAGAGATTGAAGAACGTGAATTTCACTGGTATTACCCTCCTTGCGTAAAAGAATCGGATAATTCACGTAACATAGAAGCTTCAATTATATCCGGAAAATATAAATTGATCGAAAGATATACATACAATGGGTGCCAATTATCTGTAATAGAGCAAGAACTATTTGATCTATCGACCGATCCATATGAAAAGAATAATCTATCAACTAAAAATATAGAAACAACCAGAATTTTAAACCGAAAACTAAAAATTTGGAGAGAAGAAATCGAAAAAGGAGAAAATAAGTCCGTAAATCAAATTATATATGTCTCTCCCCAAGGTACAGGCCCTGGTAATACTTGGGAGAACGCATCCAACTTAGAACAGGCTATCACATTGGCACATTCCATCCCCAATCATGAAATATGGCTAAAAGCTGGAACATACAACTTAAGTGCTCCAATTAACCTCGATAATACTTTCATCTTCGGAGGTTTCAAGGGAAACGAAACACGGTCAACAGACCGGAATTGGGATAAAAACAGAGTAGTCATCGAATGTAAAGATCGTATTTCTCCATTCCGTAGTACAACCGGCAACAATCGTCCAGGAGGAAGAGATGCTTATATCCCCTGCATTATTGATGGTGTTATCATACAAAACGCAATCAATCCTCCAGAAGAAAATGGAGGAGCCATGATTCTAAGCAATGGCGCTTTCGTGAGAAATTGTATTTTTAGAAACAATGCCACACGAAATGGGAGAAATGGCGCAGCTATCCATTGTAACAGTGGACATTGCATTATAGAAAATTCATTATTTATAAATAATACATCAGACGGTAACGGAGGTGCTATACAAATTGGAACAGGAACAACCGCTACTGTTCGCAATTGTACATTTGCAAACAATAGTGCCGTAAAGCCAGGAGGAGCCATAGGAACAGCTACCAACAAATCCAATTTAACATTGATAAATTCAATTCTATACAACAATATGTATGGAAAGAAATACAATAGCTACGGCCAGAATACAGATATAAACGGAGGAGGAACTATTATCTCTACACACAGTGCAGTAGAAAGTAACAGCAAAAAATTCATGGACGGAGACGATACAGATCACATGTATCTAAATAGAAGCAAAAATCCCTCATTTCTATCTCCATCCAGTATTATAGGGAAAGGAAGCACACATGATGAGATAGAGACAATTTATACTGCAATCTACATGTTAGCACCAGGATCACCTTGTATTGATACAGGATCGGACTACGAAGCATTAGACATACTGTTTGATTTACAACACCAGGACAGAATACAAGGAAAAGCCGTCGACATGGGTGTTTATGAAACCCAATCTCTTACCAACAATATTTATACAGAGATTAGCAATCATATAAAAGTGTTTGTGGTAGAAAATGAAATATATATCAGCGGAGCTATTAAAGGAGAAACACTTCATTTATACAACCTACAAGGCATACTTATTGATGCAATAACAGTAAAAAACGATAAAGACTATACAATTTTTCAACTGAGGGAAAGAGGAATATACATTGTTACCATCGGAAAAGATACAATAAAAATAAGATTCTGAAAAAACATCCGACATCTGCAACAAAGATAAATTCTTTCCCATATGAAAGAAAGCATATAAACGGGCTATTCCTTTTCTCCATAAGCCAAGTCACCGGCATCTCCAAGTCCCGGCACAATATACGAATGCTCATTGATCTCCGGGTCAATGGCCGCACACCATATAGTCGTTTTTTCTTCCGGAAATATCGACATAATATGCTCCACAGCCTGGCGACTGGCTATAATAGACGCCACATGAATTTCTGACGGATGCCCTTTGGTAAGCATGGCCTGATAACTCAATTCCATACTGCTTCCGGTAGCAAGCATCGGATCGGTAATAATCAATGTTTTCCCATCGATACGAGGTGAAGCAATATATTCTATATGAATATCGAATTTCAATGTATCTTTATATTTGCGATAAGCAGATACAAAAGCATTTTCCGCATTGTCGAAATAGCTCAAAAAGCCTTGATGAAAAGGCAATCCCGCACGGAGAATGGTACTTATTACCAATTGATTGTCCGGTGTACAAACCGGCGCTATCCCCAAGGGTGTACGGATATCTTTTGTCGAATAAGCAAACGATTTACTCATTTCATACGCCATGATCTCACCTATCCGTTCGATATTACGGCGAAAACGCAAACGGTCGTTCTGCACCTCTACATTCCTTATTTCTGACACATATTGATTCAGAATTGAATTCGTTTTACTAAAGTCGATTATTTTCATTTCTATATATCATTATTATTTATTCAGAATTTATACGATGCAAAGTAAATGATAAAGTTTCAATTTGCAACATTCAGTTTGCAGATTTTGTTAGGAATCTATAAAAGAGATTCAATTAGGGAAAAATTTCTCTAATACGACACTTGTTTCGAAAGAAAGTGTTACTTTTGTAGCCGGTTTACAAGAGGATGTTATAAAACATCCTTTCCATAAATACCTGGAATGAGATAATAAACAAAATACCAATTTTAATTAATTCAAAAGAAAATGGCAAATTTAGATTTAAGCAAGTACGGTATTACCGGTGCTACTGAGATTGTGCACAACCCGTCTTATGATGTTTTGTTCGCCGAAGAAACAAAACCGGGTCTGGAAGGCTTTGAGAAAGGTCAGGTAACTGAACTGGGCGCTGTAAACGTAATGACAGGTGTTTACACCGGTCGTTCTCCTAAAGATAAATTCTTCGTTAAAGATGCTACCAGCGAAAATACAGTATGGTGGACTTCTGACGAATATAAAAACGACAACAAACCTGTAGACGAAAAATGCTGGAAAGCCGTTAAAGAATTGGCAACTAAAGAACTTTCTAACAAGAAATTGTATGTTGTTGATGCATTCTGCGGTGCTAATCCTAACTCTCGCCTGAAACTGCGTTTCATCATGGAAGTTGCTTGGCAAGCTCATTTCGTAACAAACATGTTCATCCGTCCTACAGCTGAAGAACTGGCTAACTTCGGTGAACCTGATTTCGTTATCATGAACGCTTCTAAAGCAAAAGTTGAGAACTACAAAGAATTGGGCTTGAACTCAGAAACTGCTGTTGTATTTAACTTGACTGAGAAGATTCAAGTTATCTTGAACACTTGGTACGGTGGTGAAATGAAGAAAGGTATGTTCTCTTACATGAACTATCTGCTTCCATTGAACGGTATGGCTTCTATGCACTGTTCTGCCAACACCGACAAAGAAGGCAAAAACACAGCTATCTTCTTCGGTCTGTCAGGTACAGGTAAAACAACCTTGTCTACTGACCCGAAACGTCTGTTGATCGGTGATGACGAACACGGATGGGATGATGAAGGTGTATTCAACTTCGAAGGCGGTTGCTATGCTAAAGTTATCAACCTTGATAAAGACAGCGAACCGGATATCTACAAAGCTATCAAACGTGACGCTCTTCTTGAAAACGTTACAGTAGATGCTAACGGTAAAATTGATTTCGCTGATAAGAGCGTTACAGAAAACACTCGTGTTTCTTATCCTATCTATCACATCGATAATATCGTTAAACCGGTATCTAAAGGCCCGGCTGCAAAACAAGTTATCTTCTTGTCCGCCGATGCATTCGGTGTATTGCCTCCGGTATCTATCCTGAACGCTGAGCAAACTAAATATTACTTCCTGTCTGGTTTTACAGCTAAATTGGCTGGAACAGAACGCGGTATTACTGAGCCGACTCCTACATTCTCTGCTTGTTTCGGTGCTGCTTTCTTGTCACTGCACCCAACTAAATATGCAGAAGAGTTGGTTAAGAAAATGGAGAAATCCGGTGCTAAGGCTTACTTGGTTAACACAGGTTGGAATGGTTCCGGCAAACGTATCTCTATCAAAGATACTCGTGGTATCATCGACGCTATCCTTGACGGTTCTATCGACAAAGCTCCTACTAAGATTATTCCTTTCTTCGACTTTGTTGTTCCTACAGAACTTCCTGGAGTTGATCCGAAAATCCTTGACCCACGCGACACTTATGAATGTGCTTGCCAATGGGAAGAAAAAGCAAAAGACCTTTCTGCTCGTTTCATCAAGAACTTTGCTAAGTTCGAAGGTAACGAAGCTGGTAAAGCTTTAGTTGCTGCCGGTCCAAAACTCTAAACCAACATCTTGTTTCTAAAATAATTTAGAAATCAACCATATGAATAGGAGGGAAATCAAAGAATTTCTCTCCTATTTTTTATCCTCTTTTTAACAAGCAAAGCAAACTTTATTTTTGTTTATTCTTTCTATTCGATATTATAACTATAGTTGTATTATTGTTCTCTTTTTAAGCACGAATGTTCACTGTATTGATTATCAGAATTTTACAAATCAGTTAATTGAATACTTTTACTATGTACATCCACTTTTTTTTATTTCATTTGTATTGGAAAAACAGAGGTCATAAACATAGCCTCACCTTTTTTCACCTTATCTATACAGGATATTCATAGTTCTTTTTACTTTTACATAAACGTTTATATGATATGAAAGCACATTCCGTTTTATTAGCTCTATTTTTATTGATAGGATATACCATCAACATAGTTGCCCAAGTAGACAGAAATCTTCGATTCACTCATCTGACCAATGACAACGGCCTCCCTACCAATACTATTTATTCACTCTGCCAAGACTTTAAGGGTTTTATATGGATTGCTACGGCAAACGGATTATGTAAATATGATGGGAGGAGCATCTCAGTCTATGAAGTGGAACCTACAAAAGGTGAAAGAAAAAAAGGTGGAATTATACGTCATGTATTTGAAGATAAGCGCCACAGACTATGGGTCATCACACACAAAGGAGTAAACTTATACAATAGAAATAAAGATAATTTCAATTTTGTATCGGTTGATTCTTTAAATAATTTTAGCCGTGTTATTTATCAAGATGATAAAGGAAAAATTTACATGGGTGGTTCCGGAGCTTTTATATATAACGAACAAACAAGTAAGTTCGATCCATTCTATGTGAATCAAGATGAAACAATTACTGCATTCATCACCGCCATAACCTCTGATCAAAAAGGACAGATGTGGTTTGGACGGATGTATGGGGGACTAATTTGTGCAGATGTAGAAAATGGAAAATTGACCCGCTACAAACATAATGACCATAATATAAATTCATTAATTTCCAATAAAGTCACCTCATTATTTACCGACCATCATGGCAGAATATGGATAGGAACCGAAGATAAAGGAATTTGTTATTTTGACAGTTCCACCAATAAGTTTATCCGTATAGAAGGTTTTCCACAAATCTGTGTACGCACTTTTGCAGAAGATGCTGAAGGAAATATATGGATTGGTTCGGAAAACGGACTATATATATATTTATCAGATGAAAATAAATTCATCAATTACAAACAAAACTATAATGATAAATACTCGCTGAACGATAATGCAATCTACACCATTTTCAAAGACAAGGAAAATAATATGTTAGTAGGTACTTATTTTGGTGGTTTAAACATATTCTTAAATTCTTTCCTACAATTTACCTATTATGATTGTGGATATTCCGACAAATACTTGTCGGGAAAGGCAGTACGACAAATTATCGGTGATAAAAAAGGCAATTTATGGATAGCCACCGAAGATGGAGGGTTAAATTATTATAACAAAAAAGAGAAAAGCTTCGAATATTTCAAACCGCAACAGACAGGAAACTGTTTATCATATCACAACGTTCACTCTCTACTTCTCGACCAAAAAGATAATTTATGGATCGGAACTTATCTGGGTGGATTAAACAAATACAACCTAAAAACTCAAAAGTTCTCTCACTACATTCATCCAGAATATCCAGATCTGTTATCTAATAACATATTCACACTGCTACAAGACAAAGACGAAGAAATCTGGATTGGAACTACCAACGGATTATTCATTTATAATCCGGGAAAAGACCAATTCAGACAATTCGAAAAAAATATAGTTGGTCCTAAAAGTATTAATAACCTATTGGAAGATTCAGACGGAGACATCTGGATTGCGACAAGAACCAACGGTATATTCCGTTACAACAAATCCATGCAAAGCCTGCAAAATTATTCTTATCAACAGGATAGAAGTGGTATCCCCGATAATTTCATAAATTACATTTTTGAAGATAGTAGAAAAAATATCTGGATTGGAACATTGGAAGGAGGACTCTGCAAATTTAATAAAACAAACGAATCCTTTACAACCTATACTATCGAAGACGGGCTTCCTTCAAACACTATATATGCCATTACTGAAAGTAGTTCCGGCAATTTATGGCTCAGTACAAACAACGGGCTAAGTTGCTTAGATATAAACAAACTGTTTTTTGTAAACTATTCCATTAGTGAAGGATTGCCCAACAAACAGTTCAATTATAATTCAGTTTATCGGGCAGACGACGGTCTTTTATATTTCGGAACAATCAATGGTATGATTGCTTTCTATCCAGAAAATCTACAGATGCATCACAACATAGCACAAGTAGAATTTACAGATTTCAAAATCTATGGAAAATCAGTAACTCCAGACACAATCGGTTCTCCATTAAATAAAAATATAGAAGAGGCAGATGAAATATACCTAAACAGCGAACAAGCTAAATCCTTCTCTTTCGAATTTACCGTACCTACAGTCAGTCATCCGAACAGTACTTTCTTTGCATATAAACTGGATACAGACAGAGAATGGAATTATATAGGAAACCAAAACCAACTGACATATGCCAATTTATCAGAGGGAAAATATACACTCACCGTCAAAGCAGTTTTTAATAATAAATGGGACAACAAAGAACCGACAAGGAGTATCAAAATCATAGTAGCCCCTCCTTTCTGGCGATCGGACCTCGCATATCTAACCTACCTCATCTTGACCGGAGTTTTAGGAACAGGGCTTTACCTATTTATCAAGAAAAGACAATATGAGAAAAGCCTTATACTGTCCGAACGCATGGAAAAGAAAAAAATGGAAGAAGTAAATACACTGAAACTCAACTTTTTTACAAATATCTCCCACGAATTGAGAACACCATTAAGCCTAATTCTCATTCCTCTACAATCTTTTCTTGAGAAAAACGTTTTCAGCCCGGAAATAAGGCCCAAAATGAAATTAGTTATCAACAATGCAATGAGAATGAATATACTATTAGACGAACTAATGCTCTTCAGCAAGGTTGAAACCAGACAAGAGAAAATTCGCGTAAAGAAAGGTAACTTATTAAATTTTCTAAGAAGTATCTGCGAAGGTTTCCAGATGCTCGCCGATGAAAAAGGATTAGAATACATATTGAAAATAGAAAATTCAGAAGAAGATGTGTGGTTCGCTCCTGTAAAAGTCGAGAAAATTATATACAATTTGCTTTCCAATGCTTTTAAATATACGGATAAAGGAGAAATCATAGTTAGAGCTTTTTATGAACATAAAAAAGACTACACCTACCTAAATTTCATCGTTTCGGATACAGGTGTAGGAATTGCTCCCGATCAGCAGGATAAAATCTTCGAGAACTATTATCAGATCAATGATTTTGTTAAAAGCAAGAAAGCCGGTTTTGGTATAGGTCTGGCACTTACCCGCCAACTGGTTTTACTACATAAAGGAGAAATCAAAGTAGAAAGTGAAATTAACAAAGGGAGCAATTTTATAGTGAAATTAAATATTACAGCCCGTGCCTTTTCTACAGATGAAATATCAGATAAGGATGCCGATGCTTCCTTTATAGAAGAATATAGATACCTCCCCGTCAAGTACGATAATAACGCTGAAAAAGTCGAGACAGAAAAAAAACTTTCCAGAAAAGAGTATAAATTATTAGTGGTTGAGGACAACTCCGAACTACTATCGACCTATGCAGAAATGTTTTCGGACATGTATACAGTCATTACGGCTCAGAACGGTAAAGAAGGATATCAAATTGCTAAAAAGGAACTTCCGGATATCATTATCAGCGATGTCATGATGCCCGAAATGAATGGTTTTGAATTAGCTCACAAATTAAAATCCAGAATTGAGACTTGTCATATTCCGCTCATATTGCTAACTGCTAAAACAGGTGAAGAGGCCCAATTGGAAGGCTATGAAAGTGGAGCAGATATATATGTAGAGAAACCATTCCACCCAGTACTTATCCAAAGACAGATTTCTAATCTGATAGCAACAAAAGAAAACCAGAAAAAACTCTTTGCTGCTAACAAAATGGAGGTCTATGAAATGAAAGCCGATGATAAAGACAAAGAGCTGATTGCTAATATCGAAAAGTTGATTATAGCAAATCTGGACAATAATGAATTCTCATTAAATTACCTGTTAAAAGAAATAGGAATAGGACGTACCTTATTGCATATGAAACTTAAAAATATCGTAGGGCTTTCTGCCACTGAATTCATTAATAATATACGCTTGAAAGAGTCATTAAAAATCCTGGCAACAGGAAAGAATGTTTCTGAAGCTGCCTATGCTACAGGTTTCACTTCGCCCAACTACTATTCACGTTATTTCAAAAGAGTTTTCGGAATATCCCCCAACGAGTATATCGCTAACCTGCATCCGCCAAAAAAAAATGAAAACAACTCTTTGGCAGAATCTCCGACAAATTAGGACCTAAAAAAACAGAGAAGGAGTTTTTTAGCAACTTCTTCTCTGTCCTCCTGAAATGCACAACAATCAAAATTTACCTTTCGCTGATGCTTGTATACACCTATCTTCATCGACCCAACGCCCACGATACCAAGAGCAAGGTTTAAATTCATCATTTAATTCTCTCATTTTATTCTTCATCTGTCTCCGCTTCTCTTCCAAGACTTTAAACAATTTCGGATCATTTACCAGATTAACCGTTTGTTTCGGGTCTTTAATATTATCAAACAACAATTCGGAATTATCTACCAGATACGTCGCATACGTATATCGTTTATCCCGTACGGCTCTCCATTCATATCCGTCTTTCCATTGAAACGTATGTCCCATCCCTTGCATAAAAGCAAACTCCGGTTCTTTGCATTTTTCACCTAAAACCAATGGAGACAAGTTCATACCTTCTACAGAATCTGGAACTGGCAGATTCATCATCCCTAATAAAGTAGGCATAATATCAGGAGTATTCAAACAAGTATCTACCTCCCGACCGGGTTTGATTTTTCCATTCCAACGTACCATAAACGGAACTTTCGCCGCGCTATCGTAAAAAATCATCTTGAAGATACATCCATTCTCTCCGAACATTTCACCATGATCAGAGAAAAAAACAATAATCGTATTCTCATCCAGCCCGAGCTCAGTGACTTTCAACATTAAGTCTCCCAAATAATCATCGATGCTGGACACCATAGAATAATACACCCGCTTCATTTCCGGTATATTTTTTTTCCAATAATTCACCCATCTCTGAGGATTTGTATTCCGATCCATATATTTATCCGGAATATCGTTCCAATTAGATGGTAACGTAAAAGGAACATCCTTGTAACGGTTATAATATTTTTCGGGCACATTTGCTTTTGTCCACGGATCATGAGGAACACCTACTGACAGAAACAAGGCGAATGGCTTATTTTCTTTCTGCAACCGTTCTAAAGAACGGATCGCTAAACGGAACTGTTCCTCCGGTTCATAACTTCCTTCACCGTAATAGATTTTTTCTTTCCTATCTTCATAATAATAAGAGTTCATATTCGTATGATGAAAATTATAAGCTTTCCATTCATCATCAAACCCCAAACGGTCGGGACCTTTCGGAATAAAAGCACAGTCATCATTTTCATGATCCGAGCAAGTACCATATAAATGCCATTTCCCGATATAAGAAGTATTGTATCCATTTTCTGTAAAAACATGTCCCATAGCGCGCTGATTAGGGTTCAGACGAAGTTCATTAATGACCATTCCCGTGCTGGATGAATACTTTCCAGTAAAAAGAGAGGCCCGTGCTGCTGCCGACACCGGAGTAACAGCCACGGCATTTGTAAAGTCAACACTTTCCGCCTTAAAACGATCGATATTGGGAGTCTTGGCTATCTCATCTCCCCGGCAGCCAAATACGTCATTTCTCAACTGATCGGTAATAATAAATATCAGATTGGGGTGTTCCGGCTGTTTCTGTTGTGCCATTGTCGTGGTGGGAATACCCACCGTCAGAGACACCCCGATAAATAAATTCTTTTTCATAATATACCTAATTATTCCTTTTATTTATTCCACTAACAGACGGTAAAGGTTGACGAACGGTGACTGGTTGTGCTTTCCCAAAATACGGAGAGCCATCAAAATCAAAAATAAAACGCTGCAAGCAAATATGCCGCTCCCATCCTGGTTTTCGATCCACTTTTGTATGATATACAATCCAATGCTCAGTGCCATCGGGGGAAGTCGTAAAACCAGCATGCCCCACCCCATAAACTTCCTCATTACCCGTAAAAACAGGCCCCGACTTTATCCAATTGTCACGATCCAACAGATTGTTGTCAGGATTCTTTAACTTCAACTGAGCTAATTTATACGTAGGTAGCCACGATTGTCCACAAGAATAAATGATGAACAACCGGTCTTCGTTTATCAATACCTGTGGTCCCTCGTTCAAGTCTAATCTTCCGTCTGTTTCCCAAGGTTGATCCGGCTCGGATAAAAGTGTCCGATTGGTCGATATAGTCCAAGGATTTTCCATTTCAGCGATGTACAAGTTCTGACGTGTTTTATCGGTCGATTCATTATTCTCCCATCCAGACCAAACGGCATACAGTTTTTTCTGCCATTCAAAAACAGTCATATCGATAGCCCAACGGTTCGCATCGGTATCCGGCCAACAATCTACATTGTCTCCCGTATAAATCATCCCTTTGTCGATATAAGCTCCTTGAGGATCCGAGCTTACTGCCTCGAGTACACCAGTACGCTGATGTATATAAGGAGGTCCAGACTCACCGGCCGCATAATAAATGTACCACTTTCCACACACATAATGCAGTTCGGGAGCCCAAATACAACTCCTGTTCCATCCTTCTGCCGGAGCCTTCCAAACTTCTACAAGTTGCCCTTTTTTATGTAGTTCCTTTGTCTTCGAAACCGCAAGTCCTTTTTTATATACAAAACAGTAATAGTAACAACTATCGGTCTTATATACCCAAGGATCGGCTCCCTTAAAAACAGGATTACTAAAGGTTCTTACGGTGTCACCTTCTACAGCCCGTATTACTCCGGAACTGGAAAATAAAAGAAGCAGAGTAAACAGAATCCAACTTTCTCTCCAACCGGCCTGCTCTGAAAAAGGATGTTCCTCGTTATTCATTTTTCGTCATAAATTTATAAATACACGTATGAACATAAACTTCTCCCGGATTAAGGCGAGTAGTCGGAAAGTCTGGATGATTGGGACTATCCGGAAACTTTTGTGTCTCCAATGCAATTGCCTCCCGAAACCTCATCGGTTTCCCATATTTGTCTTTCACTTTCCCATTGAAAAAGTTACCCCCATAAAACTGTAGTCCCGGTTGATCAGACCATACTTCCATATAACGGCCCAAAGTAGGTTCATAGACAGAAGCTATCTGTTCCACACCCTCTATTTTCTTATCAATAATCCAATTATGATCATATCCCTTACCAAATCTCAATTGCTCATTATCCTGATCAAGACGCGCTCCTATGGCCGTTGGTACCCTAAAATCAAAAGGAGTTCCCTCTACCGGCACTCTTTCGCCAGTAGGAATCAAGAACGAATCAACCGGTGTGATACGACTGGAATTTATGGTTAGAATATGGTCATCGACCGTCCCGTTACCCGCACCTTTCAGATTAAAAAAAGCATGACAAGAGAGGTTCACGACAGTTGGTTTATCAGTCACGGCATTATACGTTATTTTCAGTTCGTTATCCGAAGTCAGCATATAAACAACTTTAAAAACAACTGTACCGGGATAGCCTTCTTCTCCATCAGGAGACATGTATGAAAAAGCGACTTCGTTATCTGTGACCCTATCTACATTCCAAACAATTCTATCCAATCCCTTGTTTCCTCCATGCAAACTTTGTCCATCATTGTTTCGGACTAAGTTATATTCCGTTCCATCCAAGGAAAACTTGCCATTTGCTATACGGTTGGCATAACGCCCCACAACCGGCCCCAGAAACCGTTCACCTTTATTATCCAGATAATGATCTATCTTTTCGAAACCTAACGTGATATCTTCATAATTACTATTTCTATCGGGAGTAAGCAAACTCACCACACGTGCGCCATAGTTCGTTATTTGTGCATATATCCCATTACCGGATTCAAGCGTATATAATGCAACTGGTTTTCCATCGACCGTCGTGGAAAAATCATCAGCATCTAACAAAGGAAGTATAGGCTTCCCATCATTTCTACAGGAAGCACAAAACACCGTCAACATGAACAAAAGATAAATTTTCATGATATTATTAATTATGATATATAATTTTCAGAAATTGAAATACTTTCTCTTAAAATGCAGTCAACCCATAATCAAAAAGCAAACTCCTTTCTCCATTCTGCTTATTTATAGTAATCTCCACCGTATTTTCCCCATTGTGCAATAAATAACTATAATCACTCAGATTATATTGATTATAGTTACGGGTATATCTAATCGGTTGATCCAGCACTTTTACACCATTCAGCCACACGGTGGTCGGACCATCCGCATATAACCATAAAGACAGACGTTCAAAAGGTTTGTCCACATGAAATATCTCCTTCAACCGTATCACCCCCTTATCTTTAATCTTAAAAGGAAACTCGGTATGATACACTTCACCATTCACGCAGACTTCATGCTTGGTCTGTTTCTGCTTTTGTGAATGCGGTATCAGAAATACGGGTTGGGTCGAACGAATACTATACAAACGGGAGTGTAACATATGCAATGTATTGGCCGGAATCTTTATTTTCTTACGGTCGTAAGTAATCAACCCGTTCACTTCACCCTCCACATCCGTCGTTTGGGTATAAATGGCGGCGCTTAAACCTTGAGCAATGAGCGTTTCAAGATCATACATCAGCCGGCTATAATCGGCCAACAGTTCAATGCTTCCGTCAATATTCTTATAACCCCAGTTATTCATACCGGGATTCCAAAGCGAACCTTCTACCGGAAACCCCAATCCGCCGAATTCTCCCAATACGGCTACCCGGTCATCAGTAAACTCAGGCAACACCATCGAAGCAGACGGATAATTATGAATATCGTGCACATGTCCCACCTTTCGGTCGGTCCATCCGCTCACGCCATTAATAATTCTCGTCCGGTCTTTCTGCATCATATTCTCCACTACTTCGACTGTGTTGTGTTGTCCCCACCCTTCATTAAAAACAACCCAGCTCGTGATACAGGGGAAAAAGCGTAAATGATCGATCATCTCGTCCAGTTCTTTAAGCCACTGAGCCGAGACCTCCGTAGGAGCATCCCAATCCTTTTCATCCGTATGCGAAAGATGTTCCGTCTCTTTACGTGCCGTAGCGAATCCCGAAGGCATATCCTGCCAAATCATTATTCCCAGCGAATCGGCATAATAATAGTAAGTAGCAGGTTCTACTTTAATATGTTTGCGTATGGTGTTGAATCCCATCTCTTTTAATTGAACCATATCCCAGATCATAGCTTCGGGTGAAGGAGGTGTCAACAAGCCATCAGGCCACCAGCCCTGATCCAATGTGCCATACTGGAACACAGGCTTTCCATTCAAACAAATTCTTTTGTATCCGGCCTCATCCCTGACAATAGAAACATCTCTCATTGCAAAATAGCTGGTTACCTTGTCCAATGTTCTCCCATTCCGGCACAAAGAGACTTCCAAATCGTAAAGTTTCGGGTTTTCCGGCGACCACCATACAAGGCCAGGAATCTGCAACTCGATGTCCTTACCCAGTTTCTGTTCGGAGGTCAGGATATTCTTTTCCCCATCAAATACTTTCACAAGCAGAGATTCGTCTCCTACAGATTCGGCAATGTCAAAGTGAAGTTTCACCGTACTATTCTCAATATTGGTTTCGGGGCACATCTGCCGAATATAAACAGGATTCACCGGTTCTATCCAAACAGTCTGCCAGATACCGGAAACAGGAGTATACCAAATACCCCGCTGGTTGAGCTGCTGTTTCCCCCGGGTAATGGATTCCGTATCCGTAGGATCAGTCACACTCAATTCAACTACCTGCTTACCATCCTTTTTCAAGAAACGGGTAATGTTAAAAGAGAAAGGATTGTTTCCTCCTGTATGCTTCCCGACCAGTATATTGTTCACCCATACCTGGCATTCATAATCAACAGCACCGAAATGCAAAAGAATCTGCTTGCCCTTCCAGTCCGGATCAATAGTAAACTCTTTACGATACCATAGCTTATCCGAGGGGCCAAACTGTCCCTCTACTCCCGACAAAGACGATTCAATGGAAAAAGGAACCAGTATTTCATCACCGTAGTGCACATCTTTCTTTTTCCGATTCATTTCCGTCACTTGATATTTCCACAAACCATTGAGGTTCTTCCAGTTCACTCGCTTCAATTGCGGGCGTGGGTAAATTTGCCAAACATTTTCTACTGTTACTTGTTCTGCCCATCGGGTCTTTATCTTGTTGCCCTGTGGAGACCAGGCAAATGAGATGTAAGAAAAACATAAAGAACAGATAATCATGAACATTCGTACCATAAATATAAAATTAGAGTAATTTATTATTAATCGATTTTAATGTCCTCATAGCCGGTTTCCAGTAAGAACATTTTTCGTTTCACTATTGAGAGACGCACGTCTCACATCTATGAAATGATCATCTCACTATTGAGAGACGTTCGTCTCACAATAGTGAAACGCTGTTTAAAAGAGCGTCTTTACAACTTCGATCGCTTGAGTTCCGATAGTAGGGCCGTAAACAACGAGTGTCTCATCTGCCTTTATCTCCATACGATCTATAAACACGACCCGTTTTCTTCCTGTTTTCCGGGTTCGCCCGTGATAAACACAAAGTTTCTGACCATCGGGAAGTGACAATACCATATTATGTCCGGTTCCGGTTACTTCTCCCCCATTCTCCACATTCTTCTGTAATACCGGGTTATCTGCCGATTTACGGAAAGGCCCCAACGGATGAGTAGCTGTAGCATACCCTACTGCATAATCATTACCCACAAAATAATTAGCAGAATACATCATGTAATATGTCTCCCCCTCCTTGAATATAAACGAACCTTCCGTCCAGCGCCTGTTCACCTCCTTATTCAGTACCGAGCGGCTCTCCCATTCTGCCTGTAAATCATCCATTGAGAAAGGCGGTTGCAAAAGCAATACCGGCTCACCTATCACCTTCGAAAAGTCGGGAGCTACTTCAACTCCGTAAATCCAACTCTCCTCAATCTCGTCAAACCATCCATTCTTCTTTGCATAGTCAGCAATCTCACTTTCCACCGGATGTTTGTAACAGCAACGGGAATAATAAAGGTACACCTTTCCGCTCTCATCATCAAAGAGCACATTGGCATCAATCACAGGATATCCCGGATCAAATAAAGGGCCATCGTTCATCTCCTTAAAAGGCCCCAAAGGATTATCGGAAACAGCTACGCCTATCCGGAAATTTTCTTTTTCACCGGTCGGATTATATTTCCAGTTCGCACTATACCATAAGTAGTATTTTCCATCTCTTTCATATACCTCCGGCGCCCAGAAACAGTCTGTTGCCCACGAAGTAGACGATCTGCCCTGATAAACTATTCCCTCTTCTTTCCAATCGGACAGATTATCGGAAGAGTAGACCCTGAAACCATTCTCACCAGAAGTACCGTACAGATAATATTTCCCGTCCGAAGCCATTAGAATATAAGGATCCCCCAGATTTATAGGAATCGGATTGCAATAACTTATGACCGTAGCATCCGGTCTCTTACAACTTATTGCACAGAACAAAAAAACAAAATATAAAATATGCCTAATATTCATGATACTTACTGTTGAAGGTTATTCTCATCTGATAGGGAATTCGGCTATACGCAGTGTGGTACATCCATATGGAATCAGTTCTATCACTTCTGCATTTTCCCTGATAGGTTCCATACGCTGGAAGAAGTAACTAACAGGCCCCGCCGATCCATTGTGCTCTGTCCATTCCGGTAAACGGCGTGCTTTAGTCTTAATAATAACCGGTGCATTTTCCTGATTCCAAGGGTTCGCCGAAACCGGTCCTGTTTTTTCAACCACGAACCTTTCCTTTAAATTCTCTGGTCGGAGATTCCTTTTGTACAAGCAATAATTCCAAGGAGAATCGGTAGTGACCTGATAATATTTCTCCCCGTTACGTTCCGAACCATCATCAATGTTTTTTGCTTCCCAGTTTTCATTCAGTTTAAGTGCGTAGATAAGTGCCCCACGCTCTATAACAGCAGCCCCATCATACCAATAGCTGGCAGTCACCGACATCGGCAGTTCCAAAGTAACCTCATCGTTACTCTTCCAAGTACGTTCCAACACGGCAATATTGGCAACCGGTACACACGAAACGACTTCGCCATTGACGCGGATCACCGGCTTTTCACACCACTCAGGAATACGCAGATGGAAAGGGAAACGGGCCGTCCGAGCTTTTTTATCGGGGAAATTCATCTTAAACCGAATGATCTCATCAAACGGATAACCGGTGTTCTCTTCTATATCCACCGTCACATTCCCAGCCACCTTCGCCGTGACTTTAGAGGGTGCATATACCAATGCCGCAATTCCGTTATCATAGGTGGCAAACCAAAGATTCTGTACCAACTTAGGCCATCCTTGATGTAAATTGGAAGTACAGCAAGGAAAGCCCGCCAATACTCCGAAAAGATTTCCCGTATGCGAATGAGGAGTAACGAACGTCCTCGGTTCATAAGACACTTTTATCTGATTCACCTGTTGATAATATTGCCGCACAGAACAGTTGTCATCCACCTGCGTAGGCAACGCATTATAAGCTATTCTTTCCAGTTGATCGGCCCACTGCGTGTCTCCGGTAATTTCCAACATCTTTTCAAGAGAAAACATCATCTCTACAGCCGCACACAATTCAGAACCTTGCGTAGGATCGCCGAAGCGGATCAACTCATCGCCTGCCCAAATACCGGTAGGAAACCCAATGGTATTGCGTATCACCTCCGATGCCTTCTTCACGGCGTCGATGCGCTTGCGGTCATAATCACGCTGATAATAGATAACAGGTTCTTTAAAGCCTTGAGCCAGGTTTACAGTATGCAGGCTGTGCTGTGTCATCAATTGAGTTCCTTCGAGAAAAACATTCGTCCAGTCCAATGTTTGTTGGTGTACCAAATCGCCTAACTCGAGCAAGAACTTATCTCCGGTAATATTATAAAGCCAATAAATCACCATCAGATTATCACCTCCACGGAATTTTCCCCAATGCGTCCATCTGTCCAACGGATTTTGGGGTAATTGCTCCAATTGATATTTAAAATAATTAGTCATAAAGGTAATGACCCGCTCGTCTCCTGTAGCAGAATAATATTGTTGCATGATTTTCAATACAACCATTTTAGGCCACCAATCTTGTGCATTATTACGCTGAAGTCCCCGTTCCGGTCCCCTGTCCTTATCCGGGCCGAAATAACCATTCGCTTTCTGAGAAGCCAATGCCCACTCAATCCAAGGTTGCACTTTTTGTTTCAGAGTGTCATTATCCAAGATGTAAGCCAACGGTAGCAGGCCGTCAATCCAGTAAGGTCCTCTTTCCCACACATCTCCATCTCCCCCAAGCCATCCGTTACGTTCCCCCATCACCTGCCCGTAGATTTTATCTAAATTACCGGTAAGACCGGAGACCATTGTAGAGAGTTGATGCTCCAACCAACCAACAGGTTTTATCGCACCGATAGGTAATTCGATGTAAGGTTTCTCTAATAAAGGATAATGATTGTTCGTATAGTTAGAGGTTATCCCCTTTTGACTATACGCCGTTAATGGCATCAGACTGATAATGGTGAACACTAAGAATTTTACTCGTTTCATCTTTATTCAAATTTATGTTTTATTCGAAAGCAAAAGTAGGCATATGCTTACATACCACGAGACAGCATTGTTCGTAGGACAACAAGCATTGTTCATGGTCGAAAATTTAGATTAAAAAGAGTTCCTAACGGGCACCATTATGAAGGTATATTAAATAAAACCAGAGTTCATTGCACAATAGTGCTATTGAAAAGAAAGACTGTGCATATCCACATCTCCACCTTTTCTTACATTTGCCAAAGATAAAAATAAAAATCGTGTGTTATGAGATCTTATTTGTTAACCCTTTTTTCCGGCTTGCCACTATTTACAAGTTGGGGAGTAACCCCAGCCGGCACCGATTCACCTAATATTGTCGTTATTCTGGCAGATGACTTAGGTTCCAACGAACTGAGTTGTTACGGCGGAGAAAATTTAATCACCCCCCATATAGACAGAATAGCCACTGAAGGGATGCGTTTTACAAATAACTACGCATCCTGTGCCATGAGTGTACCACTTCGGGCATCATTGTATACCGGTCTCTATCCGGCCCATCACGGTTCGTTTCAAAACCATAAAGCATCCTACCCAGACATAAAAAGTGTGACACATTATCTCTCACAGGCTGGTTACAGGGTAGGACGCGCAGGCAAGCAACACACTAATCCACGTTCTGTCTTCGACTTCGAAGAGATATCCGGTTTCGAAACTATCTGCACCTCCCGCACGGCCGAATATACCATCGATGGAATCAGGAAATTTATAACGAAAGACAACAAGCCTTTTTGCCTTTTTGTGTGCAGCATCCATCCTCATGCCCCCTGGACATGGGGAAATCCGGAGGAATTCGATAAAGAAAAGATCGTGTTGCCCCCTAACTGCGTGGACAACGATGAAACCCGCGAACTATTCCGCCGGTACTTAGCAGAAATACGCGCCTTAGACAATGAAGTAGGTTCCGTATTAGAGGTACTCGGAAGTACCGGGCAATTGGACAATACCCTGATTATTTTCCTGGGTGAGCAAGGTCCAAAGTTCCCTTTCGGCAAATGGACATGCTGGCAATACGGAACTCACAGTGCTATGTTGGCCCGGTATCCCAAAACAATAAAGCCCCGGAGTACTACCGACGCCATTGTGCAATACGAAGATATATTACCCACCTTGATGGATTTCATCGGAAACGGAACAATCGGGCAGATCGACGGCCGCAGCTTCCTGCCCGTATTGCAGGGAAAGAAGAAAGAACACCGGAAATGGGCTTACTGCATGCACAACAATGTCCCGGAAGGGAATCCGTATCCGGTCAGAAGCATACAGGACAAACGCTATAAACTGATTCTGAATCTGAAGCACGATCAGCCTTTCTTTCTTAAACATATGATGGGAAAGAAAAATAAAGATGAGATGTGGGAAAGTTGGCTGCAACAGGCCGGACAAAATGAACAGGCCCGCTTTCTGGTCGATCATTATACCACACGTCCCGCCATCGAATTCTACGATTTGAAGAACGACCCTTGGGAACTGAATAACATCGCCACCGAACGAAAACATACCAAACGCATCGCCACCATGCAAGCGGCATTGGAAAAGTGGATGACGGAACAGGGTGATACAGGTGCCGAAATGGATATTCGCAAAAAACAATAGGATACCTGCACGAAAAGCCTTCCGATGAACATAAATAGCCATCTTAAGAACAATGATGAAGATACAAACTTAAAAAAGCGTATACCTTCGCAACGACAAAGAAGAAACGCTTCTAAATAAATTAATCAAATGTTAATACTTAATTTTATGATGAAAGAACACGAAAACATGAAACGCTTTCGAACTTTTCGTCCTTTGGCAAGAAAACGGTTATGGTGTCTGTTTGCATGCCACATGCTGCTTTTCTCAAATTTCACTTTCTCTCAGGAGACAATGGATACGGACAAGGAGAAAACTAAAGAGCTGGATTTGTCCTTCCAGAAAATCAACTGGGACGAGTTCAACGGATCAGCTTATCGGGTAAGCGGCGATCAAATTCGTAATTTACCCATTTCTAATTTAGGTAATGCATTGGCCGGTCTCGTTCCGGGTTTCTATTCCCGCCAGAAAAGCGGCGGGATACTGAATGAAGCACCGAACTATTGGATAAGAGGATTGCGTACAGGAACTAATTCAGAAGGGGTACTGGTGCTGGTAGACGGGCAGGAGCGGGAGTTTGGCTCTTTATCTCCATACGAGATCGAAGAGGTCATTGTCCTAAAAGACGCAGCTGCCACAGCTTTGTATGGAATGCGTGGCTCGAACGGTGCCATACTGGTTAATACACGCAAAGGCGTGATTGGCAAGCCACAAATAGAATTGACCGCACAGGTCATAAACCAGCAACCGTTAAAACAACTGGACAGACTGAACGCTTTAGGTTATGCCACTCATTACAACAAAGCGATGCTAAACAAGGGAGGTGAACCTCTTTATACAGACTATTATTTATCCAGATACCGCAATGGTACCAACAACGAACTTTATCCGGATGTAAACTGGCTCGATAATCTGATGAAATCATGTTCGTGGATGCAACGATACAACCTCAACCTATACGGTGGCTCTGCAAAAGTACGGTATTTCATCAACGCCGGGCTTCTTACCCAGGACGGTTTCTATAAGACAGGTGACGAATACGATTACAGCACTAACAACGGAATAGACCGCTTTAACGTACGTTCTAATGTAGAATTCGACGTTACATCCACTACCCTGTTTTCGCTGGATTTATACGGGCTCGATGAAAAGCAAAACCGCCCAGGCAACAACTCGGCAGCCGTATATCAAGCTCTATTATCCACTCCGCCCAACTTGTTCCCGGAGTATTACGTTGACAACGGAAAATATGTAGATCAATCAGGTGACAGAGTAAGCAGTTATAATGGAAAAATAGTAGCCGGTGACGGAAGAATCAATCCGTGGGCACTCTTAAACAGAGCCGGATATGGTACTTTTCATTCCACATACGGATCTTTCCGGGCCAAAGTTTCCCAAAATCTGAATATGATAACCAAAGGGCTTTCAGCATCCGTCACGTTCTCTATGGATTCCTATACGCAGGCTGTTACCAACCGTTCCAAAGGATATGCCTCCTATCTGTTGAATCCGGAAAGCAACACTCCCAACGTACTGATGAAGACAGGCGAGGACACCAAGATGCAGAATACCATAGGTACCAAAGATTCATACAGGCGCACCACCATCGAAGCCCAACTATCCTACGTCAGAAACTTCGGTGAACATAAGCTCTCCGCACTTGCTTTCTATAACCAATACGAAAGTTCCAATGAAGTGAGTATCCCGAAACGCTTTCAAAGTGCCAACGCATGGTTGGGATACAATTATGACCAAAGATATGGAATCGACCTTCTGATGAGCTACTCCGGTGCCTATCTTTTCAAAAAAGGCGACCGTTTCGGATTCTTCCCGACCATTGCCGCCGGCTGGACTCTATCCAATGAATCCTTCTTCGAAGGCATCAAAGAGTGGATCCCTTATCTAAAGCTAAAAGGTTCCTTCGGCAAAACAGGAAACTATCGGGGTATTGCCGAACATGCTTATATCGGGTCGCTCGAAAACGTACCGGGCAGTTATCCCTTTGGAAACAGTATGGCTGGTTCTCCCGGATACCGGGAAGGTATTATCGCCGACCCCAATGCAACCTGGGAAAAGGTTCAACAAGGCAACATCGGACTTGAAGCCGGTTTATTCGATAACCGATTCAACATCACAGCCGAATATTTCCATGATAAACGAACAGACATCTATATGACCAACAATCGCTTAAGTTTCCTATACGGATATGATGTGGGAATCTCGGAGAATCTGGGAAAAACACATTCACAAGGCGTGGAACTTGCCGCAAGATGGAACGATAAAATCGGTGACTGGGGATATATAGTAGGCGGAACTTTCTCTTATGCCAACAACCTGTTGGAAGAAGACGGACAGGCTGAACAGCCCTACCCGTGGATGCGTAATGCGGGTTACTCTATCGGTACCAAAAGAGGATATATAGCCGAAGGCTTTTTCAACTCCTATGAAGAGATAGCCGCAGCACCTTATCACACGTTCGGAACTGTTCATCCGGGAGACATCCGCTATAAAGATATCAACGGCGACGGTGTAATCAACTCAGAAGACCAGGTGCCTATCGGATATGCCGATGTACCCAAACTTTATTACAGTGCAAATATCGGTTTCTCTTATAAAGGTTTCAGTCTTTCGGCCGTATTTACCGGTGCGGGAAAATTCTCACACAACATCAATGGCGGTAGAGTAGCTTATCCGTTCTACAATAACGGAACGATCTATGCACACCAAACCGATTACTGGACACCAGAAAACCCGACAGCAAAATATCCGCGCATATCGCTCGACAATACTACAGGGACCAATAACACAATGGACAACACTATCTGGATTAAGAACATCAGATACCTCCGGTTGAATACCATTCAATTGGAATATAAATTTCCCGAAAAGATGTTCGCCAAGAGTTTCGTCAAAGGCCTGCAAGTATTTGCCAATGCATACAATGTGTGTACCTGGAGCAACATGGAAGTAATCGATCCGGAAGCTGACGAGAACGGTAATAGCGTACCTCTGACCCGGAATATCAATTTAGGGTTATCCATTAAATTCTGACCGGCATGACAATGATTGTAAATAAAACAATGATCACGATATGAAAAAAAGAAACAACATACTATTTCTATTATTTGTAGCGGTGGGAATGACCGGATGCAACTACATGGACGAACTTCCCTACGAACGCTCGGATGCTGAAGATATATTTTCATCGGAAGCCTTGTACGAACGTCCCACGACTCAGGCATACAGTTACCTGAAAGGTGGCATGAGCCGAGTGGACGATGCTTTTCTCGAAGCAGCCACCGACAATGGAACTTCTGTGGTTTACGACTCTAAGATACATACGCTGGCACAGGGATTTGCGACCTCCAACACACCTGTAGAAGAATGCTGGAAGAACTCTTATAAAGGGATTCACCAAGCTTTGTATGCAATAGAGAATTACCGGAAGTATACACTGCGTTTGCAAAATAAAACTCCTGAAGAAATCGAACAGACCAAAAAGACACTCATTGCCGAACTAAATGCGCTCCGGGCAGTGTTCGAATTCGACTTGCTCCGCCATTACGGAGGTTATCCGATCATCGACAAGGTATACGAGTTGGGAAGCGAAGAAATGCGCAATATACGCCGCAGTTCATTTGCCGATTGCGTGAATCATATTATCGGCCTGTGCGATGCTGCAGCCGCCGATCTGAATGTAGAACCGCGTGGAGCTGCCGGAGGATATGGCAACATGACCAAAGGAGCAGCACTTGCAATCAAAGCCAAAACATTAGTGTATGCTGCCAGTCCGCTATACAACCAAACCACCAATACCAATCCATTACTTGGATATGTAGGCAGCACAGATGTTACGACGAAGTGGCAAACGGCTGCTAAAGCCTGTGCAGATGTTATTAATCTGAAGAAAACCAACGGTCAGAATAAATACACACTGAACACCGATTACGAGAAATTATTTATTATACAACCCAATAATAATACAGAATATATCGTAACACGAAACAGTGTAAAGGCAAATGGACTGGAAGAACGGCAATATCCTCCTGCCTTGTCCCGGCAAGGGGAGAATAAAGGAGGTGGAACCGTACCATCACAGGAATTCGTAGATGCATTTACAATGGCAGACGGAAGCCAGTTTGTACGCTCTACAACCACCGGCGCAGAACAATACATCGGACGTGATCCCCGCCTGTACAGCACAATAGTATATAATGCCGCCACATTCGGCACTCACGGCACTATCTACACCCGAAGGGATCCGGGTGATAATAACGGGTTGAATACAGTAGTCAGAGGATCAACTACCACAGGATACTATCTGAAAAAGTTCCTCGACCTGAACGTGAAATTCAATGGAGTGCAGAATCCGGCCACAGCTTTTCATTATTACCCCATCATTCGTCTGGCAGATGTCCTACTGATGTATTCAGAAGCAATGACATTGGGATACGGCATCGATACGGATCCGGAAGGTTTCGGGCTGACCGCCAAAGGAGCCATCGAAATGGTAAGACGCCGTGCCGGTTTCACCACAACCGACAAATTCCTTGAAGGAGTAACGACTCCGGAAAAAATGCTGGAAAAGATCAAACAGGAAAGACGCATCGAACTCAGCTTTGAAGAACACAGATACTTCGATCTGCGCCGTTGGCTGGATGCCGAACAAAGTCTGAATCAAAACATAACAGGGGTCGAAATACAAACTATCGCAGGAGAAGACCATTATTCATACTTCACCGTAGATAGCAGACGCAGTTTCTCCCGGCATATGTACTACCACCCCATTCCACTTCAGGAACTACGGAACAGCCCCAATATAGAGCAGAATCCGGGATGGTAAGGGAAAATAAAACAGTATGAATGATTTGAAATAAAAACATTAATATGAAAAAAATACTATTAATATGCTTGTGCCTGTTGAGCTATTTATCTCTATTTGCACAACGCACTATAAACGGTAAAGTCACAGATAGTTCCGGCGAAACCCTTATCGGGGCAACCGTTATCCAAAAAGGAACATCCAATGGCGTAATTACCAATATCGACGGGATATTCACCATCTCGTTGCTGCCCAATGTGCCGGAAATCATACAAGTAAGCATGATCGGTTACAAAAAGGCAGAACTGAATCTTCAAAAGCAAGGCACTTCCCTCTTGAATGTTGTTCTGACGGAAGATAATGTAAACCTCGATGAAGTAGTTGTAGTTGGTTACGGCACCCAAAAAAAAGCATCCATCACAGGGGCTATCAGCAATGTGGGAAATAAAGAACTGACCTCGGTTCCCGTATCCAGTGTTACCAATGCCTTGACAGGACGCATCCCAGGATTAGTTACCCGACAGGAAAGCGGTCGTCCCGGTGGGGATGAGGCTAAAATGTTTATTCGTGGGAATGCTTCGTTCAATGAAACGGAACCATTGGTACTGGTAGATGGAGTAGAAAGAAGTTTTACACAAATCAATCAGGACGATATCGAAAGTATCTCTATCCTGAAAGATGCCTCGGCAACAGCCGTATACGGTGTCCGTGGCGCTAACGGAGTAATCCTGGTAACCACTCGCCGTGGTCAGGAACGCTCTAAAGCACAAATCAATTTCTCAGCCGAATTAGGTATAACAGAATTCAACCGTATTCCTGAAGTATTGGATGCTGCTACTGTAGGACGATTTCAAAGGGAAGGTACCATGAACGATGACTTAGACCCTTCTAAAGTCGCTAACACCAAGAGAATCGGTGTTTCCGAATACGATATCTATCTGTACAAAACCCAGCTATCACCTTTCACACACCCGGACAATCACTATGTAGACATGTTCACCAAAAATGGTTTTACCCAAAAATACAATGTGAATATATCCGGCGGAACAAAGAAATTAAAGTATTTTGTTTCTTTCTCTCATTTTCAACAAGACGGCATGTTCCAAACTGATGTCAACGAAATAAAAAAACACCCGACTATTCAGAAGCTGATAGAACTGTCTCCTGCGGTAGGCGAAGCACTGACACAACCGGATTATGACGCCGAATACTATTTTACCCGTACCACGGCCCGGTCAAACATTGACATATCTCTAAACGATGATTTTACATTGAGTGTAGATCTATCTTATATCTTTCGTAAACAGAACCGTCCGGCGGCTTACGATGGGCTGACTTCCAATTCCGAGAATATGCGCCTTTTCGGCATGTTCTACCGTTGTTCACCGCAAAGTTACCCGATTGTAAACCCTGACGGAAGCATGGCTGCCAACGATGGGTTATGGCGTCAAAATCCTTTAGTAACACTGGCCTATACTGGGTATCGCACAGACTATAACAGTTCGATGGAATCCTCCATCCGCTTTAAATACAACCTGAGAAAGTTATTAAAAGGTCTGAGCATTGATGGACGATTTTCTTTCGACTCTGATTGGGGTAACTGGCGTGGCATGCAATGGAGACCTTATATCTATAAATACAATCCGGAAAGTGATTCTTATACCCAAGGATTGGCAGGAATTTCTCCTCCAAACGTCGGATCCGATAAAATCGCCGCAACTTATAAAACCTATGGAGAAATAGCCCTCCGATATAAGACAACTCTGGCCGAATTACATAATCTATCGGGAATGATCTCCGGAAGTATCCAATCCATTTCAAGACCATCAGGAGGAACGGAATATGTATACGTACCGCATATATACCAAAACCTGGTAGGCCGTATCAACTACGACTTCGGAGGTCGTTATCTGATCGAAGTAAATGGCGGATACAATGGTTCGAACCGTTTCTCTAAAGGAAATCGGTATGCATTTTTCCCCTCAGGTTCTATCGGATGGATTCCGACCAGCGAAACATTCTTCCCGGAAAACAAAATTCTGAATTTTATGAAACTCCGTGCTTCAATAGGTAAAGTCGGGAATGATAATTTAGGAAGTTCCTTTAATTACTATTACGTCGGAGCATACGGAACAGAGAAAATGGGTGGAGTTAATTCAGGATACGCTTTCGGAGAAGGAACAGGAACTGCTATCACTGCGGGATTATCGGAAATTCAAATGCCCAATGTGGTAACTTGGGAAACTGCGACCAAATATAACATAGGGGTCGAATCGGCTTGGTTTGATTCGTCCTTAAGTATGAACATAGATTTTTTCAAAGAAAGGCGTGAAGACATTCTCACGAATCCTAAACGTTATGTTCTGGCAGCCGGTGCAGTAGGATTACCACCTTATAACTTCGGTATCGTAGAAAACAAGGGGTTTGAAATGGAATTGGGTTGGAACAGTACAATCGGGAAAGTAAACTATTATCTGAAAGGTATTTATGCTTTCAACCGTAATAAAGTCATTGAAAAGAGTGAAGCAGCCAAACCGTATCCTTATATGTATGAAGCAGGATTACCGATCAAACAATTCATCGGATATCAATATGACGGATTTTTTTCTTCATACGATGAAATAGCAAGTTCTCCCCAGCAATTCGGACTGACCAATCTCAAACCCGGAGATATTAAATATAAAGATATCAACGGAGACGGAATAGTTGATGAAAACGACCAAGCTCCTATCGGATATTCCACAGTACCGGAAATGACCTACTCATTACAATTAGGAGCAAGTTATAAAGGATTTGATGTTAGCGTAATGTTTCAAGGAGCTGCAAGAAGCTCAGTATATCTTTATCAAGACCTCGGATGGGATAATATGACCGGAAATTATTATGAAGAACATATAAATCGATGGACTCCGGAAACGGCAGCAACGGCTACCTATCCCCGCTTCTTACAAGGTTCCAAAGAGAGTCACCAGAACTATTACCTGTCAGACTTCTGGCTAAAAGACGGGAAATACCTCCGCTTGAAAAACGTGATGATTTCTTATACATTTGATAAGAAGATGTTAAGGAAAACACCTTTCAGTTCTCTGAAAATATTTGCCAGCGGTTTTAATCTGATCACTTGGGATAAATTGAAAAAAGTAGACCCAGAAGTTGCTCCAAGCAGTAATACAGGATATTTTTATCCACAACAGAGACAGTATAACATGGGTATCAATGTATCATTCTAACAAAGCATGGATATGAAAAAAAATAGTATAATATATTTAGTTTTGAGCCTCTTACTGATATCGTGCGATGTAGACGGGCTCTTTGAAGTCGACATCGATGCTCAGACTAAAGAGAAAGTTTATTCGGACGTAAATCTAACCAAACAAGTCCTATATGATTTATACGGCCGTATGCGTCAGATTACCGATGCCAACAGCAATAGTTTTTCCATGTTGATGAACATGAATGCCACGGTTGCCATGCTCGATAATGCAACGGATGACGGAGCAGGCAACAGTACGCGTCCGGGCGGATTCGTAGCCGGCATACAACAATACCTGACCGGCGCTATCAGTGCTTCTTCGAATCCGGTAGCCAATACCCATCCCTGGACATTCTATTACAAAGCAATTAAAAATGCCAATGTGTTTATTGCCAATGTAGACTCGTCACCACTGGAAAACTCAGAAAAGACAAGTAGCAAGAATCAGGCACGCTTCCTGAGAGCTTATTTCTATCACGAACTATTCCGTTGGTTCGGTCCGTTGGTTATTACTACCGAAGAGATAGATCCGTTTGCTTTTGAAACGACCGAACGGGCAGACCTTAAGACAACAGTCGATTTCATCGTGGATGAATTTGACGCATTATCCCAACCGGGTGTATTACCCGACTCCTACGAAGCTTCTGACTATGGAAGAGCAACCCGTGGCATGGCTATGGCTTACAAGGCACGCACTCTACTCTATGCCGCCAGCGAATTGCACAAAGCTTCGGGACGTACTTGGAAAGAAGCGGCCGATGCCGCCAAAGCACTGATCGATGAAGGGCTTTACGAATTATACTATGATCCCAGTGGTGAAAGAAATTATGCCCGCCTATTCAACACCCGCGTGAACAGTGAAATAATACTCAGCTATTTAGGAAGCGATACCGATCTTATGATGAAATGTATGCCACCCTGGAATCCATGGAACGTAGGAAAAGAACTTGCAACCTGTCCGACGCAATGGCTGATCGATGCATTCGACATGGCAGACGGAACAGAACCGATTATCGGATACAACGGAACAGAACCAATTATTAATCCGGAATCCGGATACGATGAACAGAATCCGTATGCAAACAGAGACCCGCGACTTCAACAAATAGTATTGTATCACGGTAACACATGGCCTTTGGTTAACGGTTCGCAACAAACATTGGATATTACCAAACCGGAGAATATGGGAAGCGGGTACTTCCTGCTGAAATGGTCGGACAACAGAATAGACTATCGCAAAAACGGCAAGTCACAACAGAACTTCATTATGATGCGCTATGCGGAAGTTCTTTTGAACTATGCCGAAGCAATCAACGAAACAGAAGATACTCCAAGCGCAAGATTTTCTGCTGTGGATGCTTTGAATCAGATACGTCGACGGGCAGGCATCACTACCGACCTGGAAGCTGAAAAGTTCACCCAATCCACTTTACGCGAGCGAATCAGAAAAGAACGTCGTGTTGAATTATGTTTTGAAGAACACCGTTTCTTTGATATTCGTCGTTGGAGAATTGCAAAAAATGTGATGACTCGTCCCGCAGTAGGCATCACAATACAAAACGGCCGTTTTGTCCGTAGGGTCATGGATACACGGTTTTATGTAGATCGCATGGATCTCTCTCCACTACCGATGAATGAAGTCAATAACTGTCCGTTAATATACCAAAATCCGGGATATTAATACAAAAAGACATTGAATAATAATATTGCAACAACTAAAAAATTACAGATATGAAAAAAGTAATCAATTTTTTACTGGCGCTTATTTGCCTTTCCTCATTTGCATCCTGTGATGATGCATACGAAGTAAATTACAATGCTCCGGTTAAGATCTCCTTTGATGGAGTAGAAGACGGAATAGCCGTTACTGCAAAAGGGGCTGACAACTATACTGCTAAAATAAGAGTGCAGGCCACTAATGGAATTAGTTATTTTGAAATCTATAATGCAGATATTAAAACCGGGGCAAAGGGCAGTTTGATTGAAGGTACCGGCAAGTCTTTCGATTCGCAAACAGAATACACTGAGGAATTTCATATGACAGGTCTAACGGATAATAAGTGTATCCGTGTCTCAGTCACCGACACGGAAGGAACAGTAATCGAACGGAACTTATTAGTAAAAATAACGCCTTCCGTTCTCTTCTCGGAAACTGTGAATATCGAAACGGCCGATGATTATTACGGCTCCTATTATGCAACCTGGCTAAACGGTAGAGTATATCTAAGAAGTAACGGAGAACAGTACGTACCAGAGATAGATTTCTCAATGGGAATGATAGACGGTATACCTTCTTTGATTTCACCTGCACAAAGAAGTCAATATAATCTTCCTACTTTCGATGGATTGAAAGATACTAAGTTTGAATTGACAACTCTCACCATTACTGAATATAACAATATTTCAAAAGTAAATGCCGAACCGATCTCCACATTAACAGATCCTACACTTTCAAACATCGGAATAAGCGCTAATAAAGTATATCTCTTTAAAACAGCCGATGGAAAGAAAGGACTGATTGCAATCACCAGTATGACAAAACGTACAGGCACAATCGAAACAGCAAATGGTGAATGGGTAAAAGATACAGAATACTACAGAGTAGTTATAACTACTAAAGTTATTGCTTAAAGCAGGCAATCACACAATACAAAAAGAAATCGGGCATTGCTTTATAGCCATGTCCCGGTTCTTTTTTATCTACATCTCCGTTTCACAAATCATGATTTCATTTGCACGAATATTATAATACACCAACAATTCCTTGATAATAAATGCCCAAGTAAGAAATTAATTCCTACTTTTGTAGCTTACTCTCAAACTAAGATGAAATTAAGATTCACTGCCTTAATCTTATTGCCTGCTATTTTCATCATTGCATCATGCAGTAACGATGAAAACGCAGACTATCCGGAAATTCAAGAAACCACTTCTCAGATTTCCCTTGCCATAGAGCCTTCTATCGAACAAAGCGAAATACCGATGGTACGTGCCAGCAGTTCCACCTCACGCGGTTTATACGCCATCAATGTATATTGGCAGGGCAAGGGCTTGACAAGCTACCAGCCCTATGTTTCCGGCTTATTCAACGACGTCAGCCAAATAGACATTAGCCTCATTGATGGATATAAGTACCGCTTTGACTGTTCTTTCTTAGAAGAAAGCGAACTTCCCTATTCCATTTCAGAAAACGGAATCACTAAATACGGTCGTCCTTTTGCCTTGGCAAAAGACGGTAATATCTATGCGCCTGTCACCAATAAATTGACAGTATCCTTGACTCCATTCGATACCAACACCCAGTTTTATCAAGGAGCATACTCCGGCAATACGGAAACAGAAGAAGGAGTGGTACTTCCATATCCATCCAATCACCGCTATTATGGAAGTAATACGGTTGACCTTACCCGAACAACCGAATCCCATGTTATTGTAAATATAGAGTTGCGCCGGGCATACTGTAACCTGTTGTTCGAATCCAAAGATATCCCTCAAGGAGATAAAATAGAAGTAACTTTATCCGGTACCAATCGGGCTTTCTATATCACAGGTACCGGAGGAAAAAACATCATACAATCGGAAGAACACCTGTTGGCACTGAATAAAACTGCCGATCGCTGGGGAGGCGCGATCAATGCCAGCGAATCGGTAGGCATTACCGTGCAATACTACTCTTCAACCACCCATGAGTGGCGTCTTATCTATCAGAATTCCCCCAGTATCACCTTAAAACGGAACAAACGGAACATCATCAAATTCGTCAATATAGACCAGGCAACCGGAGAAGGTAACATCCATATGGGCGAAGGTGAAATAACCGGTTCGCCCACTGATTCGGAATACCAGGAAATTTCTTAAAACAATCAACAAAACATAATATTACCATGAATTACTCAAAAAAAATATCCGTAGCTGCCATTCTGACTATTGCAATGTTAAGCTCGTGTATTAAAGACAAGGATCTGTCACAGATCACAAACAAGCCCGAAACTTATTCGGAAGTAGCTCTCAGCATCGGAGGTGAATGTAATACTACCGAAACGCCAATGTCACGTGCATCGGATCAGATAAGGGAAGTCTATGGTATCACCGTATCACAATGGATCAGAGATACAGGAGGCCGGCTGCAAAGCAAGCCTTATGCTTACGGAATATTTGACGACGTGAGTAACCTAAAACTAAATCTGCTGGACGGATATAAATACCGTGTCGCCTGCACCATGATAGAGAATGCCAAAGATTCTCTACAATATAAAGACAACAAATTTGCACGTCCTTTCTCACTCGACCGTAATGGAGAAGTATTTGGAGAAATAAAGAACCAATTCTTTCTGGCAGACCAGCCGGATGGTTCACAACTTTTCCTTTTCGATGCAGATAACAGCAAAATAGGAACAAAATACCAAAATGGTGTCTCACGCCCTTATATCAAGCGATATCACGGGGTCATCGATTCATTGGAAACAAAAACCACAGGCAATGAACTCGAATTGTACCGTCGCTATTTTGCCGTTAAATTCATAGCAAACGGTTTGCACGAGAACTACAGACTGGAAATTCAATTGGACGATTCTCCGAAATGGATATTGACACCGAAAAAGAATGAGACAGAATACACCTACGTCTCTTTTAAATCTCTAACCGGAAAAGTTATAACGAATAACATACTCTCTGAAAATGTATCTTTCAAGGTCGAGCTTTTTAAAGGAGACGAAAGTCAAGGAAAAGAAATCATGAAATACAACCGTTCTTTCAAACGAAACTACAGGTCGATGATTGCCATCAGTGATATAGACAACTTCGGTACGGATGCCGGCTTAAGTATCAAAATAGCCGACGAAGGCGAATTAGAAGATGACCCGGTTACCGACCTGCCATGGCAAGAGGGAATCTGATAAAATCAGACAATGCCTCATTATATAATCACTGTATATAAAACGTAATACTTCTCTATTTATGTCAGATATATTATAGATAGGCGAAAGTATATATTTTAGTCCTCACAACATCCGGATGTTTCGGGTAACAACATCCGGGTGTTTTAACCAACAACATCCGGATGTTGTGCATATAAGAAATATATATCCTATAACATAAGAATCTTTTCCTTTGTACACTAAAACACATTAGACACTTATAACACTAAAACACAATAACTTATTACTAATTATCGGACACTAACATAGAAAAAAACACATAAAAGCACCTGCTCCCCCCCCTTCCGGAGAAAACATATTTTATAGATAAAAGAGCAAAAACCGCAGAATTTTACATTCTTCTTTGCCTCTTTCTACAAACGAAATCAGTTATTTTTGTGACCAATGACCAAAATCCCGGAAACATAAAAATACGAATTCCATGAATTTGAAAACGAACCTCCTTATCTGCCTGCTATTAGGATTGTATACCCTGAATATCACTGCTACCGAACGCAAAAAGTATAACTTCAACAGCGAATGGCGCCTGCACATAGGAGATGATGCCAATGCTTATCAACAGGAATATAATGACAATCATTGGCTACAGGTAACCCTACCCCATGCCTTCAACGAGGATGAGGCATTCAAACTTTCCATCGAGCAACTGACCGATACGATTGTCTGGTATAGAAAACACTTCCGGGTGAAGGACTGCAAGGACAAAAAAGTTTTTATTGAATTTGAAGGTATACGTATGGCAGGTGATTTTTATCTGAACGGGCATCATTTAGGATTACACGAAAACGGTGTTATGGCAGTAGGCTTCGACCTTACCCCTTATATGCAAAAGGGCGACAATGTCTTGGCTGTACGCATCGACAACAACTGGCAATATCGTGAAAAGAAAAGCAATACAAAATTCCAGTGGAACGACCGTAATTTCAATGCCAATTACGGTGGAATCCCCAAGAATGTATTCCTTCACGTCACGGATAAAGTCTATCAAACATTACCTTTGTACAGCTCCCTAAAAACAACCGGTGTATATATTTATGCCACAGACTTCGACATTAAAGGCCGCAAAGCCACCATACACGCTGAATCGGAAATAAAAAACGATAGCCCCGAAAAGCGAAACTTTAATTACCGGGTGACCCTGACCGATACCGACGGAAATGAAATAAAAACCTTTAATGGTGGAAATATCTCTTTGAATCCCGGTGAAATAAAAACGGCAAAAGCTTCTGCAGAAGTAAATAACCTGCACTTCTGGAGTTCGGGATACGGCTATCTTTACACTGTAAAAACCACGCTAACGGACAGTCGTAACCGGGTATTCGATGAAGTATCTACCCGTACAGGATTTCGTAAAACCTATTTCGGAGAAGGAAAAATCCGGTTGAACGACCGCGTTATTCAAATGAAAGGATATGCCCAACGCACCAGTAACGAATGGCCTGCCGTCGGTATCTCCGTACCGGCATGGTTGAGCGATTATTCCAATTATCTTGTAGTGGCAGGAAATGGCAACCTGATCCGTTGGATGCATGTCACTCCCTGGAAGCAGGATGTAGAGTCATGCGATCGCGTCGGCCTCATACATGCCATGCCTGCCGGAGATGCCGAGAAAGATTGCCAAGGTCGCCAATGGGAACAACGTACCGAGCTCATGCAGGACGCCATTATCTACAACCGCAACAACCCCAGCATTCTGTTCTATGAATGCGGCAACGAATCAATCAGCCGCGAACATATGATTGAAATGAAAGCTATCCGTGACAGGTTCGATCCTTTCGGCGGACGCGCCATCGGCTCACGCGAGATGCTCGACATCCGTGAAGCGGAATATGGTGGAGAGATGCTCTATATAAACAAAAGCAAGCATCATCCCATGTGGGCTACCGAATACTGCCGCGATGAAGCCCTACGCAAATACTGGGACGAATATTCATATCCGTTCCACAAAGACGGAGACAGTAATGGTTCTTATAAATCCACAGTCACCAACCAAATAAAAAAAGGAGTAGACGCACGTGCCTACAACCGTAATCAAGACTCATTCGCCTTAGAACTAATCCGACGCTGGTACGACTATTGGCGCGAGCGTCCGGGCACAGGTTCAAGGGTGAGTTCAGGCGGTGCCAAAATTATCTTTTCCGACTCGAACACTCACTTCCGCGGGATGGAGAATTACCGCCGAAGTGGTGTAGCCGATGCCATGCGCATACCCAAAGACGGTTTCTTCGTCCATCAGGTGATGTGGAACGGCTGGGTCGATACGGATGTGTATCAAACTTATATCATAGGACATTGGAATTATCCTCAAAATACTGTAAAACCCGTCTATGTGGTTTCAAACGCTGATGAGGTGGAACTACTTCTAAACGAAAAATCTTTAGGAAAAGGCAAACGTGATTATGACTTCCTTTTTACCTTTGACAACATAACTTTCGAACCCGGAAAATTAGAAGCGGTCAGCTATATCAAAGATAAAGAAGTAAGTCGTTATACCTTGAATACGGCCGGAGAACCGACCGCACTAAAACTAACCACTATACAAAATCCCGAAGGTTTTCATGCTGACGGTGCAGACATGGCTCTCCTGCAGATAGAAGTAGTAGATGCAGACGGGAGACGTTGCCCGTTGGACAATCGTACAGTGAAATTCATTTTAGATGGTGAAGGCGAATGGCGGGGAGGTATTGCCCAAGGGGAAGAAAACTATATCTTAAACAGAAATCTGCCGATGGAATGCGGAGTCAACCGGGTATTAATCCGTAGTACCACCAAAGCCGGAAAAATCACTGTCACTGCCCAAGCAGAAGGTTTACCCACTGCATCAGTTACCTTAAAAACCATTCCTGTAAAAGTTACAGACGGTCTGAGTGAATACTTGCCGCAAGCGACACTGAAAGGCAGACTTGACAAAGGTGAAACACCATTGACCCCTTCTTATATAGATACTAAAAGGGAAGTAACGATTGTCAAAGCCACCGCCGGCTCCAACCTGCAGGATGTAGAGAAAAGTTACGATGACAACGAGCTGAGCGAATGGTGTAATGACGGAGAATTAAGCAATGCCTGGATCACTTATACTCTGGAACGAGAAGCGAAAATTGATGATATCTGTATAAAACTCAGTGGCTGGCGATCTCGCAGTTATCCATTGGAAATATATGCCGGAGATACTAAAATTTGGGAAGGTAACACAGACAAAAGCTTAGGATACATACACTTTCAACCAATACGACCGATTCGCTCAGATAAAATAACAATTCGTTTAAAGGGCAGCATAACAGACAAAGATGCTTTCGGGCAAATCGTAGAGGTGGCAGGCGGAACAACCGGTGAAATTGATAAAAAAGCCAAAGGAAAAAATAGTTTACGCATTGTAGAGGTGGAATTCCTGGAGAAGCTATTTTAAAACAACAATAAAAAGAGCCCGGATGCAATCAGCATACCAGGCTCTTTATCAGAAAACATATTTTTATTTATTCAATTTTTCAGAATCGTCTCCCAATTGAATAAAAACAGTCTGTTTGCTTTTACACATATGTGTCATTTACTTAATAATAACTTTTGTTACAGCATTATTCACTCTAACAACATAAAAACCGGCAGGCACATCAATAGTATTGGCACCGGCAGTAATCGCCTTATTTACAACCACCTGTCCGCCTGCATTCACCACAAGTACTTGGGCATTTTCAGCAGCATCGATATTGATAGCTTTATCACCGGCGGCAACAATTGAAGAAGCACTTTCAACATCAGCAAAACCTACACCACCTTCGGATTCGACCACCTCAATTGGGAACAATTGCGGTTTCCCACCATACTTATTTACAATCGCAGTAATATCATATTTCTTATCATCTTCCGGTATAGAAACATCTGTAAAACGGGAATAAGCATTTACACTGCCACTAACATCGGTAATTGTATAGTTCCGGGTTGTACCATCGCGAACAATTGCAACATCCGAAATTTTAACTAATTTATTCATCAACTCCTCAGTTATATCTTGAACCTTAATCATAATCGGCTCAATAACCGTTCCCGGTACAGCAGGTTCAAACGTCTCTGCCATTGGTAACAACTGAGCAAGATCATTATATTCAGCAACTGTCCCCATGAATCCTGCAGGAATCGTATTTCCATTCTCATATTTTTTCCCGACCGTTCCATAAATTAAAGACGCTCCGGTCGCATCCTGAATAAATAAGTACGCTCCATTCTGGTAGATAACATCTACCGAATTGGCAAATTTAACAACTGTTTCCTTAGACGTCTCCTTAAAAGCAGCTATATTTTCAACCGCTACAGGCTCAGCAATTGTGTATGTGGCAGAAACAATATCGCTCTTGTCACCACCTTTCACTGCAATAGCTTTAATTGTCGTGGTAGTTTCTATTTTGATAGGACTACTATAAGTAGCAGAAGATGTAGTAGGATCACTATTGTCAGTTGTATAGTGAATAGTAGCATCCACTGTTCCGCAAGACAATTCAACCTCCTGAGCTACATAATAAGTACCTTCAGCAAGTGAAAATCTTGGTTCTTGAACACCAGTTGCAGAAGCTGTTGTAACTGTTATTGCACTAATTTTACCTGTATCAGCAAAAGTCAATACAACTACACCTTCCGAACCGATCCATGTAGGACTTGTGTAAGATCCATTATCAAATGTAAGGTGTTTAGCAGAAATAGCCGCACCTTCAAACTTAATTTCGGTAATAATCTCACCATTAGTAGTAGAAAACGTCAAAGTTGAAGTTTTATACCCACGAAGCCCTTCAACCGTTCCTGTGTTAAGGGCCCAGAAACGAGTATCATTCTTAGCTACCTTTTTCGAAGTAATAACGACATTACCTGCCTCCAAAGTACCATCATTAAGATCTGTTCCCGAAGATGCAGCCGGCACCGCAAAACCAAACAAGTCAGGTTTTGTCAAATCAAAAGTTACTTCTCCTGCATTTGCCATACTCAAAGCAGCAACTACTGTAAATAATGAAAGTAATAATTTCCTCATAATTATAATGTTTTTAAAGATTACTCTACAAAGTTATGTAATATTTTAAATCCATCAAGTGTCCAATATTTAAAATATCAAAATGTTACAGTATTGTCATATTAAAAAAGCGTTCTAAAAAAAGAAAAGCCTGGCAAATGGTATTCTGTCAGGCTTTTACTTACTATATTGTAAAATATCAATTCTTGTTCGCGCGCTTACGCTCTGTCTCGTCCAGAATCACTTTGCGCATACGCATTGCTTTCGGAGTTACCTCTACATATTCATCTTCCTTGATATATTCCAAGGCTTCTTCCAAAGAAAACTGTACGGGAGGAATCAAACGGACTTTTTCATCCGAACCGGAAGCACGCATATTGGTCAGTTTCTTCGATTTAGTAACATTTACCACCAAATCATTATCATGAGAATGCTCTCCGACTACCTGTCCGGCATATACCTCTTCTTGCGGGAAAATAAAGAACTTACCGCGATCCTGCAACTTATCAATAGCATAAGCAAATGCCGTTCCGCTCTCCATAGCGATAATAGAACCATTGGTACGACGTTCTATTTCTCCTTTGTACGGTTGATATTCTTTGAAGCGGTGAGCCATGATCGCTTCACCGGCAGAAGCAGTCAACACATTGGTACGCAAACCGATAATACCGCGCGATGGCATATCGAACTCCAAATTTACCCGTTCACCATTGCTTTCCATCATCGTCATCTCGCCCTTACGACGAGTCACCATATCGATTATTTTACTTGAATATTCTTCCGGCACATTGACTGTCAATTCTTCGATAGGCTCGCACTTCACACCGTCGATCTCTTTATAGATAACCTGCGGCTGACCTACCTGCAACTCATATCCCTCGCGACGCATCGTCTCGATAAGCACAGACAGATGGAGCACACCACGACCGGAAACCACCCATTTACCATCTTCTTCACTCTTGCGAACACGAAGCGCCAGATTCTTATCCAACTCTTTCATCAAACGGTCATGAATATGGCGTGAAGTCACGAATTTACCATCCTTTCCGAAGAACGGAGAATCGTTGATAGCAAACAACATACTCATCGTAGGCTCATCGATAGCGATAGGCGGCAATGCTTCCGGATTTTCATAGTCACAGATAGTATCACCAATCTCAAAACCGTCGATACCCACCAAAGCACAGATGTCACCGGAAGAAACCTCGGTCGTTTTCACGCGTCCCAGTCCCTCAAAAACATGTACCTCCTTGATCTTTGTCTTTACAAAACTACCGTCCCGTTTAGCCAACGATACATTCATGCCTTCTTTTAAAGTACCACGATGCACACGGCCTACTGCAATACGACCTGTATATGAAGAATAATCGAGTGAGGTAATCAGCATCTGAGGTGTACCGTCCAATTGTGTAGGAGCCGGGATGTTCTCGACAATGCAATCCAGCAACGGAGTGATAGATTCTGTAGGCTTTTGCCAGTCAGTACTCATCCAACCATTCTTAGCCGAACCATAGATGGTTGGAAAATCAAGCTGTTCTTCCATCGCATCCAAGCTGAACATGAGATCAAATACCATCTCATGAACTTCGTCCGGACGACAGTTCGGCTTATCCACCTTATTTATCACAACGATGGGTTTCAAACCGATTTCCAACGCTTTCTGCAACACAAAACGCGTCTGAGGCATCGGCCCTTCAAAAGCATCCACTAACAGGATGCACCCGTCAGCCATATTAAGTACACGTTCTACTTCGCCACCGAAGTCACTGTGCCCCGGAGTATCAATAATGTTAATCTTAGTTCCGTTATAAGTGATAGAAACGTTTTTAGAAAGAATCGTAATCCCCCGTTCGCGTTCCAAGTCATTGTTATCCAGAATTAGTTCACCGTTCGTCTGATTGTCCCGGAATAAATTTCCGGCCAAAAGCATCTTGTCGACTAACGTCGTTTTCCCATGGTCAACATGGGCAATAATTGCAATGTTTCTAATATTTTGCATATAATACCTATTATTTGGGCACAAAGGTACGAAAATGGATTAGAAAATATATACTATACAACAAAATATTTCCTGCAAAACGTTGTGAGATATAAAGATAATGGCTATCTTTGCACGCTCAAAAGAAAAATTTTATATATTTAAAAAATCTAAGAATTATGTATTTAGATGCTGCTAAAAAGCAAGAAATCTTTGAAAAGTACGGAAAGTCTAACTCTGATACTGGCTCAGCTGAGGCGCAGATAGCTTTGTTTTCATACCGTATTTCTCACCTGACTGAGCACATGAAGCTCAACAGAAAAGATTATAGTACAGAAAGAGCTTTGACAATGTTGGTAGGTAAGCGTCGTCGCTTGCTCGACTACTTGAAAGCAAAAGATATCGAAAGATATCGTGCTATCATCAAAACTCTTGGATTGCGTAAGTAATCTATTTGTTCTGAACAAAATTGAAAAGGCCGTTCCCTTACAAAAGGAAACGGCCTTTTGTTATTCTGTGCAAAATTGACATTTTTCACTATTATAATTGCTGTGATATAAAGAATTTGTTATTTTTGCACCCTAACGATTTTAAATTATAACCTTATTAAGATTAAATACTATCAATATGGATACAAGCAAGATTGTCGGAGAAAAAATCAAAGCACTCCGCGAAGACAAATCGATTACCATAGAAGAACTGGCCCAGCGCTCCGGTTTGGCTATCGAACAGGTGGAACGTATTGAAGGAAATATCGATCTCCCCTCTTTGGCTCCGCTTATCAAAATAGCCCGCGTATTGGGGGTACGTCTCGGAACATTTCTTGACGATCAGGACGAAACAGGGCCTGTGGTATGTCGCAAGGAGGAAGCAAAAGATACAATCAGCTTCTCCAACAATGCCATTCACTCGCGTAAGCATATGGAGTACCATTCTTTGTCAAAATCGAAAGCGGACCGCCATATGGAGCCATTCATTATCGATGTAGCTCCGACATCGGACAATGATTTTGTTCTTTCCTCTCATGAAGGAGAAGAATTCATTATTGTAATGGAAGGTATTATGGAAATCAGCTATGGCAAAGCCACCTATCTGCTCGAAGAAGGAGACAGCATTTATTATGATTCCATCGTCCCTCACCACGTACATGCCTACGAAGGTCAGGCTGCAAAAATCCTGGCAGTAATTTATACACCTATTTAAAGATGGGAAAATGGAGATGGGAGAATAGAGAAGTACTATGCAGCATGATAGCGCAGTTTGCCTCTCCCATCTCCATTCTTCCCCCTTTCCTTTCTTAATCATTAATTATGCAATTATACAATCGAACTCTTGGTCAATGGCTTGAGCATTGGGCAGAAACAACCCCTGACAAAGAATATATAGTATACTCCGACCGGAACCTTCGCTTTACATGGAAACAGTTCAACCACCGTGTAGACGATATGGCAAAGGGACTTATCGCCATCGGAGTAGAAAGAGGAACGCACGTTGGCATTTGGGCGGCAAACGTTCCCGACTGGCTTACTCTATTATATGCCTGTGCAAAGATAGGTGCCGTTTATGTAACGGTAAATACCAATTACAAACAAGCGGAACTGGAATATCTTTGCCAAAATTCCGACATGCATACACTCTGCATCGTAAACGGTGAAAAAGACAGTGATTTCGTACAAATGACCTACACCATGCTCCCGGAACTTAAAACTTGCGAACGCGGTCATTTGAAAAGCGAACGTTTCCCATATATGAAAAACGTTATCTACGTTGGGCAAGAGAAATACAGAGGTATGTACAATACCGCAGAAATTCTTCTGTTGGGAAATAATGTAGAAGATAAAGAGTTAACCCAACTCAAGAACCAGGTAGATTGCCACGATGTGGTAAATATGCAATACACATCGGGAACCACCGGTTTTCCTAAAGGAGTAATGCTCACCCACTACAATATCAGCAATAACGGATTTCTTACCGGTGAGCACATGAAATTCACGGCAGACGATAAATTATGTTGCTGTGTCCCTCTATTCCATTGTTTTGGTGTAGTATTAGCCACCATGAACTGCCTGACTCATGGTTGTACCCAAGTGATGGTAGAACGTTTCGATCCGCTTGTAGTGCTGGCATCCATTCACAAAGAACGCTGTACCGCACTCTACGGAGTTCCTACCATGTTCATCGCCGAACTGCACCATCCGATGTTCGACATGTTCGATATGTCCAGTCTCCGCACAGGAATTATGGCAGGTTCGCTTTGTCCCGTCGAACTGATGAAGCAGGTAGAAGAGAAAATGTACATGAAAGTGACCAGCGTATATGGGCTCACCGAAACCGCTCCGGGCATGACAGCCTCCCGTATTGACGACCCGTTTGATGTCCGTTGTAATACTGTAGGACGTGATTTCGAATTTACGGAAGTAAAAGTTATCGATCCGGAAACAGGAGAAGAATGTCCCATAGGCGTACAAGGCGAAATGTGTAATCGTGGATACAACACCATGAAAGGATATTATAAGAACCCGGAAGCTACGGCGGAAGTACTCGATAAAAACAACTTCCTGCATTCAGGTGATCTCGGTATCAAAGATGAAGATGGGAATTACCGTATCACAGGACGCATTAAAGATATGATTATTCGTGGAGGAGAAAATATTTATCCGCGTGAAATAGAGGAATTCCTTTACAAACTCGAAGGAGTAAAAGATGTACAGGTTGCAGGTATCCCCTCCAAGAAATATGGTGAAGCCGTAGGTGCTTTCATCATTCTCCATGAAGGAGTGAAAATGCACGAATCCGATGTAAGAGAATTCTGCAAAAACAAAATATCCCGTTATAAAATTCCTAAATATGTATTCTTTATCGATGAATTTCCAATGACAGGAAGTGGTAAAATACAGAAATTCAAACTGAAGGATTTGGGATTACAGCTTTGCAAAGAACAAGGCATCGAAATCATATAAACCGGTTTTATTCAAAAAATCCGCTTCATAAATCATTATAAATCTGAATACAAAAAATATAATGATTTGTGAAGCGGATTTTTTAATGTACCCTTCTTACTCTTATCTGACAATTATCTTCTCCACTACATTTATTCCATTCTTAGATAAACGAACGAAGTAGAAACCTTTGTCCCATGAAGATACCGGAATTATCGTCTGATCATTTTCCATAGTACCATTCCATACTATCATTCCTGAAGCATTATAAATCATAATCCGTGTATTTGCCGGAGCCATTACGCTCAATTGTTCATGAACCGGATTGGGAGATAAAAGAATTCCATCAAGTTCCACATCTTTCTGCAAACCGGTCCCCCCGTCACCTTTCGCCTCTCCAGCAAGAATTGATTGACCCGGATTTTCATTATATCCATATTTATCTATTGTGAAATAAGATCCGTCTTCCGCCACTGTGATTTCAAACCAACCATATAAATCTTTGCCCAAATATTCGAAACAGAAACCGGCGTATGCCGTCTTACCACACCAATCAGTATACTCCCGTGTAGCAATATCCAATTGATCAGGATATGTACCAGGAACGACCCAATTAGAATTGTCCCCTATTATAGTCCCCTTAGCTAAAGGAGCAATATTCCTTGTATTCGACAGGCAGACCATTGGTTTCATATAGGTTTCCAGTTTTAAATGCCGCGCAGCAAACTCCCACGCCCCATAAGCATTTTCCGACACAATAGGAGCCGTAAAATAGATCCAACTTCCATAATCAGCGCCGGCACCTATCTGCAAATCTTCAACAATAATCTTATAAGAATCAAGGAAATTAAGAGTCAACTGTAAAGACAAATTAGATATATCCGAGTGAGTGAATATCATCGGTTCCAATGTCAATTCTGAAATATCAAGATCCTTGGCATCATGATGTTCCGCTTTCCCAGTAAAAGATAAAATTGCTTTTTTAGCGGAAACAACTTCTAATTTGGATACCAATCCCGTAGGAACAGTCATCCGATAATCCGTTCCCATCGCCAACTCACCGGTCCTTTTGAATGTATTGTCTCCCATAATAACAAGATTAACGGTCTGGGTAATGGTTCCATCATTCAGTTCGCTGTCTTCCGTCACCGATGTTCCTCCGTATACCATCTCTGCTTTAGACAGGGTTTTCCCTTTTTGACCCGCCATAATTGTCTCTCCAGGTGCCTCATTGAAAGCATAATCAAGGAGAGTGAAGGAATTTCCGTCATCGGCAACCGATACCCTCATCCAGCCATATAGTGTCTCGCCCGGAAGAGTACCTTCAAACTGAATGCCCACAAATGCTATTTTACCTTTCCAAGCGTCATAGCCTTTAGAAACTAAAGTTCCAAGATTAGGATATTGATCAATCCCCGTTGACCACGTAGACGAAGCACCGATCTCCTCACCATAATCGACTACAGTCAAGTTGGTTCTTGCTCCCATCATTTCCTTACCATATGATTCGATAAACAAATATCCATAATAATTTCCGGCATTACTATTCCACATCAAACCAAAGTCCGAATGTTCATATCTGGAATCCAACTGAAGAAACTCCCAACCATAAGTCGAAGATATACGAACATCCTCACAATCAACATATTTAATGGCATAAGATGCCCGGCATTCCAAAGTTACGGGTAATTTACAATCATATAATTCACCACTGGACAACATACCATTTTTGAAGATCACATATAAATTTATATTTTGGTCATTAGATATGGCCTTCCCCTCAAAAGACAGTGTTAGTCGCGTATCATTCACTCGTTGTAATTTTGCAGTCAATCCTTCCGGTAATCCTTCCACTGTAAAATCGGTATTATACACAAAATCCTTATTAGCCAACGTACCATTCATCAATGTAAAGTCAAAACTTCCATCAAAAGATCCGTCATTGGCCGGAGCCTCCAAAATATCTCCCCTATTAGAAAGTGCAATGCGTTTTGTTTTATTGTCTGTAAAAAAGACTTGCTTATAAGTATCCTCCTGCCATAACTCTATGCGTGCCGGATGATCCAAAGCATCCAACATCCTATCCACCTGTCCTTTAGTAAACATGGAAGTACGCACATAAGAATAATTCATATAATTGGTCCAATTCGTCAAATCTCCTTCACAGTTCCGGTCTGTTGCCCCCATCAACGGTTGATCGGCCTTAGGAGTATCTTCCACCCAGTCTCCCGGATTAGGTTCTCCCGCTTTATTCAGGTTACATCCGTCGGGCCATGCTCCGCTATTATCATCAAAGGTATGTGCAAGATTCAAAAAATGTCCGAATTCATGAGTCAGTACACGCCGAAAATTCTCATCCGTATTCGTACCGATATATGCACCGTTATATACCACACGTGCCAAATTCTCATCCGTCATTTCGATATCCGGATACCAGGAAACACCCGAATTATTAGTCACTCCGTCCCCATAAAGATCATTCATTACATACACATTCATATATTTATGATTATCCCATGCATACAAAGCCATACGCGGTGCATAATAATTACCAAATCCACTTTCGAGACGATGGTACAAAATACCGGTAGTCGCCTCTCCCTGAGGTCCTTTTTCTGCCAATTTAAAAGTAATATTCATATTGGCCTGCCTCATATTAAAATCCGGATTATCATCTCCGGTATTCGTCGTTACACCTTGAAAATCTTCATTCGTTTTCCTTAAAGCATCCTTTATAATCTCATCATTAATGGTAGTCCCGTTAAAATCCACACCAAAAATATGGAATACCACCGGAATTACATAATGATCCGGACGCTCCGCTACTGCTCGTGTCCGGCAAGGAACCTTATGCCGTTCCAATGCCTGCGGATTTTCTTCAAAAAAAGTTTTGATCTGTTCGTGAGCGCGACACGGCAAAGGTGCTCCGACTCTATATCCGGGTATATTTTGTGCCGTTCCTCCCATAGCTGCCAACAAATACACTAATGCAGCCAAGTAACATTTTCTGTTGTTCATTTTAAAAAAATTTGTTATTCATATTAATAGATACAGTTCACATTCGTTCTTTTCCCCTTTGCCCATACTCTTCATACAACATCAAAAGATGTGCAGCAGACCAACTGAAGTGCGGCGCTTTCAATCGCTCACCCGTATGGGCTTCATAATTCTCATGTATCGCCCCATTTCCTTTTAAGCCGTTCAACCGGTCAAAGACTTGCCGGGTATATTTATCCGCCTCTTTCACATAACCGTATTTTCTCAATCCGGAAATGGCAAAGTAAGTCTGGTCCAACCAAATCGGACCTCTCCAATACCCTTTAGGCATAAAATCCGGATTATCGGCAGCCACGGTAGGAAAAGGAATATATGTTGAAAATTTCGTTGTGTCCTCCAATTGTCTCATGACATCACTCGTTTGCGCTTCCGTAGCAATACCGGTCCAAAGAGGAATATACGCTTCACTACCGGCCACTTTTACAAAAGTTCCATCCATACGTCTGTCAAAAAAGAATCCGGCATCTTCATCATAAAAATAAGTCCGTATGGAATCTGTACGATCTTTTTCATCAAATGCCTGTCCCGATACGTTCGCCAGTTTCTTCAACAGCTTATATTCGTAAGCCAGAAAAGCATTCAGATCAACCGATTCCTGATCAAAACTCCAGGCAGTATCACTATTCTTCACCATCCGGGCATCATCAAACCGGATAGCATTATCCATACCACTTTCCCAAGCAGCTGCTTCAAGAGTACCGTCAACTGATCCAAATTCACAAATTCCATTTGAATTATGATCACGGTCGATATACCACCAACGATAATAATTCAATAACTGAGGATACATCTCTTTTACAAATGAAGTATCCCCGGTTTCTTCGAAAACACGATCCACAGCCCATGCCGCCAAAGGCGGTTTACTATCTCTCGCATTATTTTCACGGATATCCGTATAAATACAATCAATAATCATTCCATTGTCCAACTGATAATCAAACATCGCCCGTATCTGGTTCTTCGCCAGTTCCGGAGCAAAATCGGCAAGCGCAGCAGCATGCTTCCAAGAATCCCACGCCCAGAAGCCCATAAAATACCCCACAGCATGGGAAGGTACAACCCCTTCATGCAGTAGTCCGGCCCGACTGCTACGCCAATTAGAAATTAATGTGACAACCGCTTTGACAGCGATCCGATTGTATTCTTCGGGCATATCGGAACGTAACACCTTTCCCAAATATCCATTCCAGCGCTGATAATGTTTTTCAATGTATCCCGCAGGATGAGCTTCCATATCACCAATCGCCCCAAAATCAAAACTTCGTATCTGTGGATTATCCAAAAAAGACATAATCACATATACTGTACGCTCTGGAGCTGTTCGTGCTTCATATCCATCATTCGAAAGAGTAATTTTCGTACGGTCGGGAAAAGTAAGCATACATTGTTGACCGGAAGACAAGGATAAGACACATGAATTATTAACTACATTACAAGTACTCCGTTCGCTTATCCGACCCGAAAAGCACAAAGACTGTTCATCCTCCAAAACACACTCCAACAATACATTAGACCGGTCTATAAAAATCAACCGTTGAGTGATCACTCCTTTTTCCATTGATGAACGCATAAATAATTCCCCCGGAAAATAATTCACCGAGTCTGCATGGAAGACCGCATCCGGATATTCCGTCAGTCCCACTGTCAAGAGCGATTTGGAAATCCAGCGACGGCTCTCCAAGTCGAATGGTCCACAAAATCCATTTATCCATTGCTCTTTCTCTGGTAGAGTAAATCCCATCCAGGAACCCTGATCAGAAAACCATCCTCTACCAAAAGCCGAATCATTGGGAGTGTAAGCTATGTCGAGAATATTTCCATATTCATGCACCAAAGAATTATAAGCCACCGGTTTCCGTTCCGAGCAGTTTATAAAAAACATAACCGCCCCAACTAATCCGCAAATTCTCATTATCAGTTTTTTCATCATCTCTATTCTTTAGTTAAAACCATATTTGACGTGCCTGTTTACTTATGCTCTCTGAGGTATCGACCGGCTGTATAACAAAGCTATACTTCCGGGGAAGAGGTGTAATCGTATATTCCGGATGAACTTGAGCCCCCCAGCTATTATCTCCACCGACACCCATTTGTAACAAATCTATATTAACCCAAACCAAATCTCTCTTTTTAATACTTCCTCCGTGCCTGCGCTCTATCTCAAAAGGAACATAGTTTATATCATCCTGCATAAAATTCCATGCACTTACAGACAAAGGTTCTGTTCCCACAAACAACAGCCCCTCCCCTTCTGTATTACAAAGAGAAAACCAACGTGTATCACATTTATTAGCAGTTTCCTGCGCACGAACATAGGGATGGTATTGTTCCCACACACCGGATTGATATACCCCTACCGCAGCAGACATTTTCCGATCAGCATAATTCTCATGCGGCCCCCTGCCCAACCAAGACATACGGTCATACTCCTTTGTTAGTATCATACGCATTCCGAACCGGGGCATCTCCGACAGAGGTTTATTTCCGGGTGTAAAGGTCATCTCGACCTTTATTATACCATTCCCCAAAATATGATAAGTCATCTGTATCGCAGATTCCTGTTCCTGCAAATAATAATCGGCAACGACAATAACCAATGAACTATCCGGTTCAACCTGCATATCCAGTTTAAGCAGTTTACTATTTTTCATCGGTTCTTTCCAACCGATACAACGTGATAGAAGTCCGCTCGGTACATCATTATCAATCGACGGACGCCAAAAATTAGGCTGTAAACCTGCAAGAAGCATCTCCTCACCCTTATACTTTAAAGAAATCATTTCTCCCGAAACTGCAGAAAATTCCACATCAAATTCTTTATTACCAATCTTCAACCCATTCTCTTGCCGGGATACCACTATCGGTTCATGAGTTACCATTTTCACCCCTTCCTGTCTCTCAACAGGGAGCTGCCACTGATCCATCGCAACTATAAAATCTTTCGAAACATGCGGTTTGTCATTTTTCAACAAAGTTTCTACTTTCAAAAAATATTCTCTTGAATCCGGCTTGATTTTCCGAAACGGAACAGTCATCTCCATATGAGAGTGGGGAGGAATCACCGGAAAATCAATTTCACCGGTTTGTACCTCTTCTCCGTCCGCTTCAATTGTCCACCGCATATAATAACCGGATAAATCTATAAAATCATGGCGGTTGGTAACAAGCAGTTTGTTATCAGCAAACGGAACAGGCTCACAATGTACATATTGATAAACTTTTTTTACCTCCCATATGTGCGGATGAAGCGAACGGTCGGCTGCCACCAAACCATTGGCACAAAAATTGGAATCATTAGGTACTCCCACATATCCCATATCGCCTCCATAAGCCCAGATAGGATGACCTTCCCGATCTTTTTCTGCAAAAGTCTGATCCACCCAATCCCAGATAAAACCTCCCTGCAGATTGTCATATTTATAAATTAAATCCCAGTAATCCTGAAGATTTCCCGTACTGTTTCCCATAGAGTGTGCATACTCACACATGATCAGCGGCCTTGCTTTGCGTTCATTCACAAACTCCCTTAACCACCAGATACGAGGATACATCGGGCAATAAATATCCGATAACCCTTCCCGGCGTGCACCCTCATATTGCACAGGACGGCTGGGATCAAAACCTTTCGTCCAATGATATAAGGTTTCAAAATGTTTTCCGTAGCCGGATTCATTACCCAATGACCAAGTGATAATAGCCGTAAAATTCCTGTCACGCATCACCATACGTTTCATACGTTCCATAAAAGCATGTTCCCAATCCGGATTATCAGCCAAAGTTCCGTCTTCATGATATTCCATTCCATGTGATTCTATATTAGCTTCATCAATCATATAAAGTCCATATTCTTCACACAGTTCATACCATTCCGGCCTATTGGGATAGTGACTGCAACGAACTGCATTAATATTAAACTGCTTCATCATCTTCACATCCTTCAGCATGGTCTCTAACGTCAATGTCCGACCATGAAGAGGATCATGTTCCTGCCTGTTTACCCCTTTAATGAGAATAGGAACATTGTTTACTAAAAATTGCCCGTTACGCATTTCAATCGTACGAAAGCCGACACGATGCCGGAATGTTTCCAACATTTTCCCCTCTTTATCCGTCACACTGACCAGCATTGTATAAAGATAAGGTGTCTCCGCACTCCACGCTTTCACATTCGGAACAAGATGTTTAAAGTTAAAAAGAGTATCGGATGGAGAAGTTACCGTCTTTTGATCGGCATACAATAGCTCATTTCCATCCATTAATTTCAATTGAAGCCGGTTCCCAATGGAATTATCAGATAATTTCATCGTAACCCCCAATTGAAAATCACCATCTCTATAATCCTTATTCAATGGAGCCGATATCTTAAAGTCCTTTACACGGCATGTAGGACGTGCCACCAGATATACACTTCTCTCGATACCACTATATTTCCAATAGTCCTGCCCTTCCAGATAAGAACCGTCACTATAACGGAATACCTGAACTGCTATCTTGTTTTTACCCGGTCGAAGAAAAGAAGTTACATCAAAATGAGATGGTAACCGGCTATCTTCACCATAACCAACCAATTTACCATTTACCCAACAGTAAAAAGCCGACTCAACCCCTTCAAAATCTAAAAAGACATCCATCTCTTGAAAAGATACCGGTACGATAAACTCACGGACATAAATTCCCACCGGGTTATAATCCGACGGGACGAAAGGAGGATCAGCCGGAAAAGGATACTTCACATCCGTATAAATCGGAGCATCAAATCCTTGTAACTCCCAACTCCCGGGAACTTGGATACTTTTCCATTTCCGTACATTAAATTTCTCATTAAAAAAATCCTTCGGGCACTCATCCACATTTCTCGAGTAAAGGAATTTCCAGGTTCCATCCAATGACATTCGTCGTTCATTCGACTGTAAATCATTGGCCAGGGCTTTCTCCTCAGAAGAAAAAGGAATAAAATGAGCACATGCCGGTTCCCTGTTTATACCGCAAACTTGAGGATCCTGCCAAGGAACTACTTGTTGTTCTGCCAATAGAAGTGTAGAACAGAACAAACTATTAATAATAAGACACAAAATATGTTTTCCCATATTTATTATAATTTAGATTGAACATAGTAACGTCACTAAAAAAGGAACTAAAAAATCCAACGTACAGCCGTGAAAAATAGAAACAATAACATATTCCTGTCCCGAGCAGCGGGTTATTATCGGCAAAGTGGTATCCATCGTTGTGGCACCTCCTACTGAAATAGGCGCAAGTTTTCCAAAAAAACGAACTAAAAAAGGAGCGGCCAGTAAAGCAATGATTTCTCTCATTATATTAGATAGCAAAGCAATCGTACCGAGTTCCGCATTTTTATATTCCGTGATAATGATACTTGATAATGAATAATATCCGAAACCGGCCCCCACTGCCATACAATCAACAGAAGAATGCCTTTCAAAAAAGAAACTACTGACATAGCAACCGGCAAGTGTCCCTAAAATCGTACATACAGGAAGTAAAAAGAATTTCGGGGAAAGTCTTCTGAAACTCAATAGTATATGAGGATTATTACCAATGCTAATACCCACACAGAACATCAAAAAACACAATGCATAAAAGCTCAGATTAAACTGCTCCAATCCGGATGGATAAAGGTCAAAACAACTCAATAATATTCCTACGGCAAAGAACAGTACAATAATAAGACTGTCTCTCATTCTTCACCTCCTTTCAGCTTTCCGGTCGAAATAAAAATCCATAACCACCAAGCACACAATACACTACCCCCGACAGCAGCCAGAGTAATAACCAATGCTTCCAACCCTAACGAATGCAAACCTTCAATGATCATTTTATTATCTCCTACTTCTGTACCCAAAAGAAACAGCAGTATCCAGATCAAAAAAGTAATTACACGATATATAAAGTTAAGTTTTCTTTTGCGGAAAAGATATCCGGTCAGTACTCCGCACAGCATAAGTCCGATAATAAGGAATATAAACATATGTATCAAGCTAAGTTTATTGAACAACTACCTTAAAAAAATCATCCCGCCTTTTCGCTTTCTCGTCATACACGATCCGGAGAATATAATTACCCGGAGGTAAAGGCGTCACATCAATCTTAGAGATATTACCCGAATGCCCGAACCGTTCACAACCCTCCATATCATAAATAAAACACCGACTAATAGAAGTAGCACTTTCAATATATAAATTATCAGCTACCGGATTCGGATAAACCTTTGCCGTTCCAACTCCTTCTTCACTACTTATAAAGCCACTACTCTGCGTTGCCACCAATCCGTAATCACAAGCTATCCCACTATCCACCCAGCCACAAGGATCTGTTCCATCCGCTTCATCGGTGACAAAATGGAGGAACAACCTGAACTTCAGCTTTTCCCCTTTCACCAAACTTTCAGGAATAGTGACTGAAAACCGACAGATATGCTCTTTGCCTCGTTCCCCTATCGGACTAATCAATTTAATATCGATCAGCTCTGTTTCTTCCAGTTCGTAATTCCTATTCCAATCAATCCAAAGTCTCAATTTATAAGTATCCGAATCACCCGAATCCCAATTCACAACCGTAGCCTTCAGTTGGTAAGTCTTGCCGTTTTCCACTTCAGCCGTATATTCCGATGAATAATCTGTCCACCCCGTCTCTGAATAAGACATTTTGTGATGTATATTTTCGAACTCTACTTCCTGAATGTATGCATAATTCCGATAATCCGATTGGAACAGACACAAATCGGTTGACTTAGCATCCAACACACCAGCCTCACGATACAACATCAGCAAATGAGCTGCCGACCAACTGAAATGTGGTGATTTTAATCTCTTTCCGGTATTTGTCTCATAGTTTTCATGAATGGGAGCATCTCCACGTAAACCATTCAATCGGTCAAAAACCCGCTTGGTGTAATCATCAGCCAATTGTGCATAACCATAGTTTCTCAGTCCTCGTATACCGAAATAGACTTGATCTAACCAAATAGGACCCCGCCAATAACCATTCGGAGAAAACTGCGGATGATCCGCCGTCACTGTAGGAAAAGGAATATAAGTAGAGAACTTCAACGGATCAGTGAAATAAGGTAATACCGCTTTAGCTTGTTCCGGGGTAGCTATTTGTGTCCAAAACGGGATATATGCCTCACAGCCCTCCACCTTTACAAAGTCTCCACCTTTCAATTTTCTGTCATAGAAGAATCCTTTCTCAGCATCAAAGAAGTAATCTGCAACAGATGCCGTCCGGTCCGGTTCCACAAATTCATATCCGGCAATTATGGCCAATTCTTTCAATAAGCGGTATTCATAAGCCAGATAAGCATTCAAGTCAACAGACTCTTGGTTTAAACTCCAAGCTCCCACACCATTACTTACCATAGAAGAACGATCAAATCGGATGGCATTGTCCATTCCACTTTCCCAAGCCGCTGCCTCGAGTGTACCATCTACCGCCCCGAATTCACAATACCCATTCCGGTCGTGATCTCTATATTTATACCACCATTGGTGATAATGCAATAGTTTAGGATATATCTCTTTCACAAAATCGGCATCTTGCGTCGATTTATAGATTTCACTCACTGCCCAAGCTGCTAAAGGAGGCTTACTATTACGCTCATTGTTCTCATTCTTATCTATATAAATACAATCAATAATCATCCCTTCCGGCGTTTGATAATCAAACATGGCACGAACCTGATTCTTTGCTAATTCCGGTTCGAACCAGCTCAGTGCCACTGCATGCTTCCAAGAATCCCACCTCCAAAAACCGATAAAATAACTCATTGCATGAGAAGGTATCACTCCATCGTGAAGCAGGTCTCCTCTCGATGCCCGCCAATTGGACAACAAAGTGACCATTGCCTTTACAGCAATCCGATGGTATTCAATGGGCATTTCCGGACGTAGCACGGATTTCAAATACCGAAACCACCGATCTTTATGATTAGCAATACACGCATCAGGGCGTTCTATCATATTCTGTAAAAAAGCTGTATATCCTTCCGGTCGCTGTGATTCATAGAAATAAGAAATTGCCGCATAGCCTTTCATCCCCTTGGGAAGTACAGCCTGAAACTTTGAATTTTCATAAGATAGCTTAAAATCTGATGAGAATGTGACAGTACACAATTCTCCGGTGAAGAGGGTCATAGAAAGGACATGATCCGTCAGTTGAACCTGTTTTATACCACTCAACGAGCCATTGAGAACATAGAGATTCCGCATTGCCGCTTCGCAGCTCCATAGTGCCGTATAGCGATCAACGAAAAATAAACGTTGCTGTATGTTCCCCATGTCGGAAGAAGAAGACATATAAAGTTCCCCCGGCGCATAAGACACCTCCACAGGTTTAAACATTTCCGTTTTTACATTAGGGGTAAATCCGACTTGCAACAAAGCGTCCGAAATCCATAAACGATGATCCAATTCAAAAGGACCGCAAAATCCATTCACCCAGTTATCCTCAGACGGTAAGGTAAAACAGACCCAGGCACCGGAATCAGAAAAGCCGCCCGTAAAATAATCATTACTATAAGGAGTATAACGGATGTCCAGAATATTTTTGTAAGAGTCTACACTATAAATATCATTGTGCCCCATAGCTGATATTGATATAGAAAAACAAACTATATAAAACAGCAATCGTACTATTCTGAATCTAAAAATTCCCATAAATATCAGCATTATTATAATATAGAAATAAGAACCGGCTCGATATTCATTACCGGTTTCGTACTCTCGATAAATATTTTTATCAAGCCGGTTCTATTACACAGTTTCTAAAATGTTATTTGATAATTATATTAGCGCACTTAATCTCAGCACCGGATTTTACCTTCAAAATATACATCCCCGAAGCGTTTCCAGTTACATCAATCACATTTCTATCTACAATACCTTTCTGAACAAGTCTGCCATCAATACTATAAAGCATATATTCACTGGCATCCTCCAAATTAACAGAAAGTTCCCCCTCTGTGGGATTAGGATAAACCACAAACGAATCAGATTGAATGTTTTGGATAGAAGAGGCACCGCTAAGATCTACAGTATAATCCTGTAATACTCCACCATCTTGAGTACAACAAGGATCTGTATAAGGTACATCCGGAGTCTTATAGTGCAGATATGCACGCATAGTAACTGTTTTTGCAGCATCTGTAGGAACCGTAATCTTACCTGTAACCACCTTAAAAGAAGTCTGTCCGGGCTTTCCTACCATTATTGATTTCTGAAAAGCGGTTTCACTTGCTGTCAACTGGCTATCCCCATTCCAGTCAAAAAATGCAGTTACATAATATTCATCTCCCGCACCGGATGAAAAGTTACATACAGTAATTTTCAATTCATACTCTTTTCCGGGTTCTAATTTTACAACTCTGTCTTTATCCAGCGTATAATCAGCATACATAACCGTTTCATCATACGTATTAGAACCTATTTCTCCATTCCACCCTTCCGGAGTAGTAGACGATTCACTTACCATTCCATTAATCTCGACTTTCGAGATGCAGGCATAGGCACCCCAAGTTAATTCCGGTCTGCACAACTGAGATTGAGCCATCATCTGCCCTGCTATCATACTAAACAGCAAAAAGCAACAAAGTAAACTTTTTTTCATAATCCAATTTTGTTTTAATAAATTAATAATTTAATAGAATAAGCCGGTAGACAACACCTGCCTACCGGCCGGTTTTATTTATCTTAAAATTACAGTTCTCTGTAAAATAGATTCTTTAGTCTCTATTTTCAGAATATACATACCTTTGACCTGTCCGCTAATATCGATTACTGAATCCGATACGCTCCCTTCCTGAACCAAACGACCATCCACACTATAAAGTCGATATCTGCAAACATTCGTATCTGTGCCACTTATATGTAAAATACCATCTGTCGGGTTTGGATATACATTCCATTCATCCATGTGCTTATCCGTAATTCCGGTCGGGTCTGGAGAAACAATTACATAATACTCTTCCAGTTGACCGTTCTCAACGGTTCCACAAGGTAACTCACCAGCCATACTGTTTGCATCCCCATAATGGATAAATACACGCATATGTAAATTTTGCTTTACAACGACATCTTCAGGGGCTTTCCATTTAAACTCAACGGTAGTAGGACTACCTGCTGCTCCAATAGCGGGAATAGCTATCTTTTGTGATTCCGACTTTTCCAATATCCTGTTATTATTCCAGTCTATATAAGCACGCAATACATAACTGTCCTTCGGGTGAGAATTTAAATTGGCATAAGTTACTTTCATCACATATTCCTTCCCTTTCTCAAGATGTACGTTCAGCTTTTCATTTTCTCTAAAATCCTCTATAATATCCGTATTCCCGGGTTCTCCGAAAGTCTCGTTAGACATCCCGGCAAATTCAACTTTCTGGATATGTGCATAAGCCTGATAAGAGAATTCAGGAGTGCAGACCTCTTCCGTCGGTTCATCCGGTCCATCCGGAGGCAATACATGAGCTTTGTCCTCGCCTATAATCATTCCGTAATCTTCCACATCACCACTATCTATCTCTCCACAAGGATCTGCTCCATCATTTCCCAATGTATAGTGCAACATAACACGGAATCCAACTTCTTTATTCTCAACCATATCATCAGGAACCGCTATATCAAAACTCAACACATGTTCGGTTCCTGCTTTACCTATTCTGGCTATTTTTTGGGGAGCTATCATTTCATCTTGTTGAAATACATAGTCACCATTCCAATCAAACCATGCACGAACAGTATATGGGTCACCTTCTCCCGACTTCCAGTTCTGTACTGTCACTTCCAACTGATAAGTTTTTCCTTTTTCCACACCAGCCACATAATCTGTCCTAAAATCTTTATACTGCTGTCCGTCAAACTCCGTATTCCTTTCTATTTGGGCAAATTTTACTTTAGAGATATGTGCATAAGGAGCAAAACGTGGATTAAACAGGCAATAAGAAGTGTAAGGATCGTTAAACAGAACCCCAAAACTAATCTTCTGAACGGTAACCGCTCCTCCTTCAAGTTTCAAAACTGATGGATCCAAAGTTATACCCACCTCCTTTTGACTATCAGCCAACCGATGACTGGTTGCTTTTCCTTCCAATTTAACAATGGCAGTCACATCACTTGAAAGAGTAACTACCACCTTCAAGCCTTCCGGTAAATTGGTAACCGTATAATCCGTACCTTCCTCAAGAGTGCCGATCCGGGCAAAAGTTAAACCATAGGCAGCTTCCAGTTGTAAAGTACCTCCTACTTCTCCCTGGTTATTATCTGTCTCCGTAAAATTCCGACCTTTTACCACCAATACCGACGGTGAGAGTTGATGTCCGTCTTCCACACCTGTGGCCAATAAATTATCTTCCTGCCACAACTGGCTACGAGACATAGATTCGTTCAAATAATACTCCATCCGCGCCACCTGCCCTGTTGTGAAATGCCGGTAAGCATCCGTATAATTCATAAAATTCTCCCAATCGGTATAATCGCCCTCACAATTTACCTTATCGGCAGGCCATTTGGAGGTTGCTACCGGCGGAGTATCTTCTATTCCGTCATTCGGATAATTACATCCTCCCTCAAATGTATGATGCAGCCCCATAAAATGGCCAAACTCATGAGTCAAGACACGACGAAAGTTCTCGCTCGTATTGCTCCCTATATAACTTCCATTATAAACCACCCGTGCCAAATTGTCCAACATCATTCCATTATCCGGAAGCCAAGACACCCCCGAATTATAGAGATCACCATCGGCATAAAGATCTTTCATGATGTATACATTCATATATTTACTATTGTCCCATGCATATTTCTGAATAGCTTCATCGTATCCCCCACCGTTGCCAAAACCTTTCTCAGCCTCGTCATAGAAGATGACACCTTTCGTAGGATTACCTTCCGGATCGATTTTTGCCAAACGGAAATCAATATTCAACGGTTTCTTGATATTTTCAAAGCGACTACTGGCTCCCGTCTGATCATAATCTGCCGTCAATCCCTGGAAATCTTCACTCGTTTGTTTAAGAGCTTTCTCTATCAAACTATAAGTAACCTTCAGACGGGTATCATTGGTGGGTTCACCAAATACATGAAACACAACAGGAATTACATATTGTCCTTGATAATAATCGGCTGCTGCCCGCGTTTGCTTCCAATTCGAAATATTCTCCGACTCGAACTTTGCATCGGGATGTGTTCTTCTATACTCCGCTTGTTGGTGTTCAAAACCACACACATCCTGTTGTCCTGCTACGGTACCCATACTCCCTATTCCAAGAAGTACATTCAATAAAAAAAGTGCATTTTTCTTCATTCTGTTACGGTATTAAGCGGGTTAGGAAGGTCTTCTCAGACCCCCCGAATCCCATTCAACAATTAATAAAAAGTTACTCTAATCGATATTGTTATTACTCTGAATCTCCATTAACGGAATCGGTAGAAAGGCATGTTTTTCCGAATGGAAATTCACCCGTCCGGCCGCATGCAAAGCCTCATCCAATTTACCCCAACGTCGAAGATCATAAAAGCGATAGTTCTCCAATGCAAATTCCATCAAACGTTCGTGTTCAATCTGTGCCTTTATAAAATCATAAGAATCACCTGAAATCTCCGGCATATCTCCATGTACTTTTCGAATATCATTTATCAAGGGGGCAGCCAATTCCGGGTGTCCTTGTTCATTATGAATTTCGGCCTGCATCAACAACACATTGGCATAACGCATCAACGGTACATTTGTCGAAGTATAAGACTGTTTTAATTTCTGCATGTCATCCGGCATATATTTCCGGAAGCAACGGTTAATTTCATCATTTTCATCAAATAAGTCCGAATACTCAAATCCATAAATACGCCCTTCACCATCATTAAAATAAGGATCATTAAAAAACATGGTTGCATAAGCCCGTGAATCCAGATTGCCGGTAGTAGCTACCCGGCCTTCTTTTCTGAACTCATCCAAAATCATCTGGCTGGGACGGATTTCATCCCAACCTCTCAACACCGGAGCAGCGACCCAATAATGCAATACATGTTGGTGGAAAGCACCATCTGAGGTATTTCCGGTAAACTGAATCTCAAAAATAGATTCTTTGCAATTTTTATTTGTCCCGTTAAACATACTCAGAAAATCTTTCTCCAGACTATATCCTTTTACCTGATCGAGAGCCCCGGCCGCTTTTTCAAGATATTCCGCCTTTTTATCAGGAACCTCATAAGCTCTCGTCAAATACGCCCATCCTAAATAGGCATAGGCAGTGCCATTAGTCACGCGGCCGGCTTCAAGCGACGGACGGGTTTGTGGCAGGATCTTAGCTGCATCCGACAATTCCGAACAGACAAAATCCCAACCGTCTTCCCTTGAGGAAAGGGCTTTATGTACTTCTACCTCAGTAGTCAGATACTCGTTACGAATGACTATCTTTTCCCAGTTCAATAATAACTTCATATGATAATAAGCACGCAGAAACAAGGCCTCTCCTTGTACGCTATTGCATTTGGCGGTACTCATCGGATTATTACCGGACTGTACTTTTCTTATTCCAAACAACACATTGTTGGTATAGTTAATGCCATTGTAACAATTCATCCAATACTCCTTGATCCGTGAACTTTCGTTGTTGTACGTAAAATCATACATCGGCCCCCACTCAGGATAATTATTGACATCAGCACCAATATTCATTATATCTTCACGAAACGTCTCTACAACAAATTTTATTTCAGCAAAATTATAACTACCGGCTCTGTTATCCAACTGCCCATAAGCAGCCGACAGTCCGGATTCCACGTCAACAGAGTCCCTCCAGAACTTATCCGTCGAAAAGTCCGGGCTTTCCACCGTCAGGAAATTATCGCATCCCGTCAAAGAGACAATGCAGAAAAGAAAAGCTATATAAATATGTTTTTTCATGATTAAGCTATTTTTAGAAATTAATTAAAACGTCACCTGCAATCCGACTACATACGAGCGAGTAAAAGGAAAAATGAATACATCCACACCCGTGTCCAAAATATCGGATGAGAATTCGGGATCGATGCCGGAATAATTAGTCCAAGTCAGGAGATTCTCACCACTAACATACAACCGGCATTTGTCAATATAGACTTTCTTTGTCCAAGTTTTAGGCAACGTATAGCCCAACTGTAATTGCCGCAAACGAATAAAGTTACCTTTCTCCAAGAAACGATCCGATTCACGGGTATTCATATTCGGATCTTTCAAAACCGCACGGGGCATTGCGGTATTCGAATTGTTTTCCGTCCAAGCATTTAAAGTAGATTTAAACATATTCGTTCCAGAGTCCATTGCCTCATAATACAAACGATTAGCATTATATAGTTTATGTCCCCAAGCACTCCCTAACAAAAAAGACAGGTCTAATCCTTTATAAGAACCACTAAACGATAAATTAGCTTCCAACTTAGGAATTCCCGAGCCACAATATTCCTTGTCGCTCTCATCGATGACACCGTCACCATTTACATTTTTGAAACGGATATCTCCCGGTTTGGCATTCGGTTGGAGAAGTACTGTTTTTACAGAGCCATCCGGCTGTTCGACTTCAGCAGTGTGATTCGCCACTTCTTCTGCCGACTGGAAAATACCGTCCGTTTGGTATAAAAAGAAAGCAGCAACAGGATACCCCTCCAACGTCTGAGTTACAAAATGGCCGGCCCCCTTCAACCCCGACCCATACAGAATCTGGTTAGGGTCTGCTTTCAACATTTCATTTTTGGTCGTAAAAAGATTAAATCCTACATTATATTCGAACCCATTAATATTGTCAGCATAGTTCAGTTCAAGTTCAAACCCTTTATTTCTCATTTTACCGACATTTACCGTAGGATTATAAATACCGGCAGAAGGTGGCATCACTTTTTCAATCAATAAGTCTTCCGTAGTGTTGTAATAATAATTCAACGATCCATAAAGTTTATTGTTAAAGAAACCAAAGTCTACTCCGATATTTTTAGTATCCGTAGTTTCCCAACGCAAATCGTCGTTTACCAAATATAGGTTACTCATTCCGGGCCAAGGATTTCCCCCTTGTATGTAGCTCATCCATTGAGTGTTGTCATTAGTCATGGTAGGAGCATAATAATAGCCCAACGCATTTTCATTTCCGAGTCGTCCCCAACTGACCCTCAACTTCAAATTACTCATAATATCTTTAGAGAAAAACTCTTCCTCACTGATACGCCAACCTAAGGCAACAGACGGGAAAACACCCCAACGGTTATTCTTACCGAACTTAGAAGAGCCATCGGCACGAACTGTTGCCTGAAGCATATACTTACCTCCATAGGAGTAGTTGACGCGCCCGAAGAAAGACGCCCGGTTATAGTTCCAGAATGAACCGTTGCCTGTGAATGTGCCGCCATTACCGGCATCAATGGTAGGCGAAGTAGGATCAAAAAAGCCGGCGGCTTCATCTTTGATATCCAACTTGCCGTTTACTACATCATACACTGTCTTTTTACCCTCAACATTTATTTGGCTCCAATCTTTCCTTGCAGCAGTCAGTGAACTACCGGCCATTACATTCAATGAATGTTTACCAAAGGTTTTATCAAAAGTCAGCACATTGTCAAAAGTCTGTTCGAACCAATAAGAATTATAATCGTAATTATATGGGTATAACTGTTGTCCTTGAACATCGGCAGTGAATTTTTCAGAATGGTATTTTGTATTCGTGTAGTACCCTCTGTATGCATATGCGGTCTTAAATTTAAGCCACGGAGCAAAATCAACCGTTAACCCGATATTTCCTATAAGATCGTATCCATTCGATTTTTTATGCTTAAAGTGGTCATCGGCCATTACATTGCGATTATTGGGCAGTTCCAGACGAACACCGTCTACTTTCATTTCATTCAGACCATAACCGGAGGGTTGATCTTCATCGTATACAGGTACCAATGGAGCCATTGCATACATCTCTTTTATAGAATATTGCGGTTGCTGGCTTTGGGTAACTTTAAGAGATAAGGAAGCGTCGAAATTAAAAATATATTTCTGCACGTTCAATTTCATCCGGGCATTATCCTGAACATATTTATTCCCTCTTAAAATTCCTTTCTCATCCGAATGATTGTAAGAGACAGAATATTTGGCAATATCAGATCCACCTCTGACATTCACATTATAGTTTTGAGACAACCCGCCACGAAGCATTTCATCCTGCCAGTTCGTATCAAAACCTGTTGGGTTTTTCAGTCTTCCATCGCTATCAGTAAATGTCAGATAACCGATTTTCTTCGCTTCGGCATTCTCATACATCATATTATGCACATTTAAGTATTCATCTGCATTCAGCATTTCAAACTTCTTAGCCGCACTCGTAAACTGGAAAAATGTATTAAAATCAACCTTGACATCACCTTTTTTCCCATTTTTAGTAGTTACGATGACCACACCATTGGCTGCAACTGAACCATATATGGCAGCCGCCGCACCGTCTTTCAAAATCTCCATCGCCTCGATATCCTGTGTATTAACCGTAGTAATATCTCCGGGAAAACCGTCGATTATATAAAGAGGTTCATTGCTGCCCATCGTCTTGATACCACGTATTTTAACAGAGATAGAAGCTCCTGCATTTCCTCCCGACTTCAAAATGCTAACTCCCGCAACTTTTCCTTGTAAGGCCTCCGCCGGATTAGTCGTCGCACGGCTTGCCAAGGATTCTACATCTACCGAAGAAATTGCCCCTGTCATATCGCTTTTCTTCAAAGTACCATAACCGATTACCACAGTCTCTTCCAACAACTGACTGTCATCCTGCATAATCACCTTAATTGTTTTCCGCCCGTTCAAAGGAATGATCTGCTTTATATATCCCATATAGGATACTTCAATCCGATCGTTAGGAGAAACAGATAAGGTAAAGCCACCATCCAAACCGGAAATTACCCCGTTAGTTGTCCCGGCCACAATTACATTGGCACCGATCAACGGCTCATTGGCAGTATCCAGTACGTAGCCTTTTAATTGGTAGTTTTGTGCATAAGCAGAGGATGGAATAAATAAAAGGAATAGCATTATAGCATATAGTAATATGCCTCCCCAACAATAACTTTGCTTCATAGCAATTAAATTTTAAAGTTAATAAATGCGCTTTTCAAACACAGCAGCAAATAAACCCCAAAACCTAAATATAGCCTAAAAAAAAGGGTCTACACAGACCCTACAAAAGCATAAAACAATCATATTTACGCCCTACACAAGCAAGAACTAAAACACTAATTAGCAATAATTTAACAACAGAAAAGTACTCTACAAAATCACTTTTTCAAATATTACGCAGATAACAAAAAATGTCCTCTTGAGGATGTAGGTTCAATGACTTTCTTAAGCGATATCTTGCCATACTGATAGCTTTAACAGAGATCCCCGTTAATAAAGAAATTTCCTTGGTAGATAAATTAACCCGCAAAAAAGTAGCTAACCTTTTTTCACCGGGAGTCAATCCCGGATGTTTCTGTACTAACCGGTTAAGAAATTCAGTATTTTGCATTTCGACCTCGTGCGTCAGGCAATCATTTTCTTCCTCCATCTTCTTTACTTGAAGAATATATGTATTTATCCTTTTTAAATGAGTCAATATCTCATTAGCATTCATTTTATAGGCAGCTTTTATCATCTCTCTGATTTTCTCCAACAGTTCATTCCTACTATTCAGAAAGAGAACAAAATTAGTCAGTTCACTCTGGGTACTCTCAAGCTTTTCCGATTGCACCTCCAATTCCACCGTCTGCTGATGTAATTTTAAATCTGCCAATTCCTTTTGTGCTTTCGCAATCTGTAAATCCTTCTTTCGCTTAAGTTGTTTGACTAACAAAAATGTCAGCACATTGATACCTAAAAAGATTACGATCGCAATACATATATTTCGTCTTAATAATGACAGTTGATATCGCTGGTGAACTAACTCTGCCTCCTTCTTCTGTTCTTGCAATTTATTCCTTATCAAACTTCTTTCAATATCAACGAGCTCTTTTTTTCGAAGTAATTGCTCTTTCTTTTTTTCAAAATTCAGTAAGTTGACATAAGCCTCTTTATAATGCCCTTGCGCCGAATGCACTTTAGAAAGGTATTCATAATTATCACATATCAATTCATGAGCATTCACCTCAGATGCATACCCCTCCGCCTGCTTCAAAGCATCTAAAGCATCATCATATTTCTTTGCATAGAATAGTTGCATCCCCATATTATTATAATTCTCGGCTAACGACCATAATGCATTCAAATGTTTATTAATACCAATGGCCTCTTCCAACAACATTATTTTTTCTTCCGTATTACCTTCATAAAGACATAAGTTGTTTATATTGGCTGCCATATTTTTTTTATCTCCCAAAACCTTGTTTATGCGTAAAGCGTCTTTAAAAAATTTATCAGCTATGTTCGTTTCGTTCATATAGACATGAATCAAACCACGGGCATTATAAGCATTGGCTATTCCCGCCGAATCATTCAAAACCTTATATGTTGAAGTGGCATTATCAATCAACTCCATTGCTTTTGAAAAGTCTTTCAATGAACCATACAAAGTTCCCAAATTAAGATTTATCTTAGCCTTTGCTTTTAGATCTTTTTCCGGACAATAGGATAAAGCTTTATAGTACACATTCATACTCAGATCAAAATTCCCATAAAGCATATAAGCATGTCCCGACATCGACAAAGTATAGACAATCAATGCAGAATCCGTTGTCTGTTTCAATATATCATAAGCCTGCATGGAATATGCAGCAGATTGCTTAGGATCAGTCAATAAGGTTTTATAAGAATTATCCAAACACTTCCAGGCATCTTTTTGATAAGAATCTGAATAGTTCACATCTACAGAAACAAAATATAGCAGAATAAGCAATAGTGGTTTCATAGTCTGGTAGCTCCATAGTTAATATTAAAATATTCACAATCAGCAAGTGCTACGCAAAATATGAAAAAAGACGTAGAACCACTGCCCAACGCTGTCAAGGCCTACCACAGCCTACTTACTCAATGGGAGTGTTTCTACGCCAAAGACGTATATATACACCTCACCCATAGAGTAAGTTCTCAAAATAGCCGATTTGCATCAAGTGGTAGTTCGACAGCGTTTTGGGCTATATTTACAAAAAACCGGTATGTTCACAAAATGAACATACCGCAAATATACAACTTTACATAAATAACGCAAAAAGATGCGTTACATTTTTTACTTACGGTTCATCTATCAATTTACAGTTTTAAAGACCACAACTCCATCTATATCATCCTTTGGTTTTGCATACCATCGGAAGCGTAAAATAGAATATAGTCCCTGCTCCTACTTTTGAACGCACCCAGATACGTCCTCCCATTTTTTCAACTAACATCCGGCAAATAGTCAGTCCGAGTCCGGTTCCCTGAACAAAATCGTTGACTTTCCCAAAACGGCTAAAAATGGTTGCAGCACGTTCTACCGGAATCCCGATACCCGTATCGGACACATATCCTTGAATCATCCCCCCTTTTCTCTCAAAACCGAAATGAATCTCTCCTTCGGAAGTGAATTTGATAGCATTACTAAGCAAATTCAGCCATATCTGAGAAATACGGTCCCAATCACCCTGCACACACAAGTCCGGATCAACCTCATCAAACACAAGGATTACTCCGGGACGAACGGAATCGCAATATTGATGATACAACCGGGCACATATGTCCCTCATTCTGACCGATCCTATCGAAAATTTCAGCGATCCGGCTTCCAAAGCAGATAAATCGAGAATGTCATTAAAAAGATTTAGCAGCAAACCGGAATTCTTTTCTACAATCTCTGCATATTGGGATTGTTCTTCTTTGTCTCCGGATTCGATGATAAGTTTCGAAAAACCGACAATTGCATTCAAAGGTGTCCGTATCTCGTGGCTCATATTGGCGAGAAAAGAAGATTTCAGTTTATCGGCTTCCTCTGCCTTGACTCTGGCATCGATCAGTTCTTTTTCCGTCTTTTTAATATCGGTCATATCCCATCCTACTCCGACAATATAAGGTTGCTTATTACCGGAAGGTACAAGTGTTTTTATCATTGCCACGGTACGCGTATCACCGGTTAGCGTAGTATATTCTTCCAGATACTCTACCTTCTCGGCCTCCATCACAGCTAAGTCTCCCTTTCTGAAACGTCTGACCTCCTCATCACTACGGAAAATTTCCACATCCGTTTTACCTACAGCAAATTCCGCTGTAATGCCGGTTCGGTCCGCAAAAGCCTTGTTCCAATAAAGATAGCGGAAATCATTACCGGTGTCTTTTATAAATAAATATACAGGCACATTATTCAATATGGCCTGCATTAAAGAATTAAGACGAATTATTTCGTTTCGCTGAATGGCATTCACCTCTTCGACTTTCACCTTTTCCGAGACATCACGGCACATACAAAGCAAATATTTATCATCAAGCGGAAAAATTCGATTCTCATAATGATGCCAAACTCCATCGAGCATCAACGAATGTTTAGCTATCGATCCCTTACCGGTCTCTATCACTTTATCCATGTTTTCCCGAACACTCTCGTAAGCTTTTTCAGGTACAATATCCTTTACATTTGCACCAACAATACTTTCTGTAGTAGTACCCTCCACATGGTTTGTTTCCGGAGAAGAAGCAAGTTCTATAATATTTGCATCATGATCAAAGACAGTAAGCATATCAGGCAATGCATCTAAAATACGGGTACTATATTTATCCCGGAATCTTCCTGTTTCCAACGAAGACAACTCCGAGGTAAGGTCCTCCACCTTTCTCTCCAATTCTTTTACAATTTCAAGAAGTTCATCTTTCGTTTTCTGATCATATAGTCCCATAAAGATTCTTTAGATTTTTATCCGTTTTGTTGTATATATTGCCCATAAACATGCAAATATATAACATTTACAATTAAAACTACGGCATCATCGAAGTTATTATTGATTAAAAAAGAACGATAGCTTTTGTCCTACTAATCAGAAAGTTCTATCTTTGCAACTACTTTTATTTTTTAAACAAATTAAAATATGTCTACAGAATTATTCTCTACACTGCCCTACAAAGTGGCAGATATTAAACTTGCAGACTTCGGACGCAAGGAAATCGATCTGGCAGAAAAAGAAATGCCCGGCCTTATGGCTCTTCGCGAAAAGTATGGAGAATCCAAACCATTGAAAGGCGCCCGTATTATGGGTTCATTGCACATGACTATCCAGACAGCCGTACTGATTGAAACACTCGTTGCATTGGGTGCAGAGGTACGCTGGTGTTCTTGCAATATATATTCGACACAAGATCATGCAGCAGCAGCCATTGCCGCTTCGGGCGTTGCCGTATATGCATGGAAAGGCGAAACACTGGAAGACTATTGGTGGTGTACTCTTCAAGCTTTGAACTTCCCCGGTGGTAAAGGTCCTACTGTCATTGTAGACGATGGCGGTGATGCCACCATGATGATCCATGTGGGATATGAAGCAGAAAACAATGCTGCCGTATTAGATAAAGAAGTGCATGCCGAAGACGAAATCGAACTGAATGCCATTCTGAAAAAAGTATTGGCAGTAGATAATAGCCGTTGGCACCGTGTTGCCGCTGAAGTACGTGGCGTATCCGAAGAAACGACTACCGGTGTACACCGTCTGTATCAAATGCAGGAAGAAGGAAAATTACTTTTCCCGGCATTCAACGTAAACGATTCGGTAACCAAATCGAAATTCGACAATCTGTATGGTTGCCGTGAATCATTGGCAGACGGTATCAAACGCGCAACAGACGTGATGATTGCCGGCAAAGTGGTAGTAGTTTGCGGTTATGGTGATGTAGGAAAAGGCTGCTCACACTCCATGCGTTCGTACGGAGCGCGTGTTTTGGTAACGGAAGTAGATCCGATCTGTGCTTTACAAGCGGCTATGGAAGGCTTCGAAGTAGTAACTATGGAAGACGCGTGCAAAGAGGGAAATATATTTGTAACGACTACCGGTAATATCGACATTATCCGTATCGACCATATGGAACAGATGAAAGACCAGGCTATCGTCTGCAATATCGGACACTTCGACAACGAAATACAAGTGGATGCATTAAAACACTACCCCGGTATCAAATGTGTAAATATCAAACCACAGGTAGACCGATATTATTTCCCTGACGGTCACAGCATCATCCTGCTGGCCGACGGACGTCTGGTAAATTTAGGATGTGCAACGGGGCATCCGTCATTTGTAATGAGCAATTCTTTCACTAACCAGACATTGGCACAAATCGAATTGTTCAACAAAAAATACGATATCAATGTATACCGTTTGCCTAAGCATCTTGATGAAGAAGTAGCTCGTCTGCATCTTGAGAAGATAGGTGTGAAACTGACAAAACTAACTCCCGAACAGGCTGCATATATCGGCGTATCGGTAGACGGTCCATATAAAGCGGATCACTATCGCTATTAATTTTTCAATTTGACGATTTACGATTTTACGATTGATAACAGCCTTTGGATATCAACATCTGAACCCGTAAATCGTCAAATCGTAAATGATACAAATTTCAATTGTAAATCGTAAATCGTCAAATTGTAAATGAAAAAATTTCTTCCCGACCTCATTGCCATTCTGGCATTTATTCTGATTTCCTTCGTCTACTTTTTTCCGGCGGACATAGAGAACCGCATTTTGTTCCAGCATGATATTGCTGCCGGTGCCGGTGCCGGACAAGAAGCCAAAGAGTACTACGAACAGACAGGCGAACGTACCCGTTGGACAAATTCCATCTTCGGCGGTATGCCAACCTATCAGATAGCCCCCTCTTACGACACGAGTAAACCGTTGCAGTGGGTACAGAAAGTGTATCAGCTGTTTCTACCCAATTATGTCAGCCTGACATTTATTCTGATGCTCGGTTTCTACATCTTGCTGCGAGCATTCGGCATACCGGCCTGGCTTGCCGGATTAGGAGGAATCATGTGGGCATTCTCCTCCTACTTTTTCATATTAATATCCGCCGGACACCTCTGGAAGTTCATCACTCTTGCTTACATACCGCCTACTCTGGCCGGTATGGTCCTTGCCTACCGGGGGCGTCTGTTATTAGGTGGTATTGTCACTGCCGTCTTCATTGCCCTACAGATTACATCGAACCACGTACAGATGTCTTATTACTTCCTGTTCGTCATCCTCTTTTTTGTAGGGGCTTACTTTGAAGACGCATGGCGCAACAAAACACTACCGAAGTTCTTCAAGGCAAGTGCCATATTAATAGTGGCGGCCCTTGTCGGTGTGGCAACCAATATTACCAATCTTTACCACACTTACACATACAGTAAAGAAACCATGCGCAGTAAAAGCGAACTGGTTCAAACCGGGGATGCAGCCAAACAGACCAGTAGCGGATTAGACCGCGATTACATTACAAACTGGAGTTATGGTATCGGAGAAACATGGACGCTGCTTGTTCCCAACTTTAAAGGTGGTTCTTCCGGCGCTGTCCTCAGCCAAAGCGATACGGCCATGAAAAAAGCAAACCCGATGTACGGCGGATTATACAGTTCGTTCCCGCAATATTTCGGTGACCAGCCTTGGACAGCAGGCCCCGTCTATGTAGGCGCATTCGTATTATTCCTGTTCGTCTTAGGATGCTTTATCGTAAAAGGGCCTCTGAAATGGGCATTGGTCGGAGCAACACTCTTCTCCATCCTCCTGTCATGGGGTAAGAACTTTATGCCGTTGACGGACTTCTTCATCGATTATATCCCGATGTACAACAAGTTCCGTGCAGTATCGTCTATTCTCGTCATTGCAGAGTTCACAATACCCCTGTTGGCCATCTTTGCCTTAAAGCGCATTTTAGAAGAGCCCAGCATATGGAAGAAAGATAAAAAAGCATTCGGCATTAGTTTCGTACTGACTGCCGGCGTTGCCTTACTGCTGTTCATAGCCCCCAGTAGTCTCAATTCCGGTTTTGTATCTGCCCGGGAGGTTCAGATGCTTCAAAATGCCGTCGACCAGCAGATGATACCTGCTAACGAACTTTCCGGCATTTTGGCCAGCCTTACAGACATGCGCGAAGCACTTGTCAGTGCCGATGCCCTACGCAGCTTTATCATCATAGCCATCGGCTGTGTTTTGCTTTGGCTTTATGCAACGGGCAAGTTGCGCAAATCATTTACCATCGCGGGCATTGCGCTGCTTTGTTTGGGGGATATGTGGACCGTCAACAAACGTTATCTCCATGATGACCAGTTTGTACCCCGTTCCATTCGGACAGAAACATTTAACAAGACAAAAACCGATGAACTGATTCTGCAAGACAAAAGTTTGGATTACCGGGTACTAAACTTTGCCACTTCCACATTTGACGAAAACAACACTGCTTACTGGCACAAAAGCGTCGGTGGATACCATGCCGCCAAATTGCGCCGTTATCAGGAAATGATAGACCACCACATCAAACCCGAAATGCAAGCAGCCTTTAAGGAGGTAGCAGCGTCCGGTGGAGAAATGGACAGTGTAGATGCCGGCAAGTTCCAGGTATTGAATATGCTGAATACGAAGTATTTCATTTTCCCTGTCAACCAGCAGGGACAAACAGCCCCTATTCTGAATCCATACGCGTACGGTAATGCCTGGTTCGTCGACAAAGTGCAATACGTTGACAATGCCAACGAAGAGATCGATGCCGTAGGTAAAGTAGACCTGAAAAATACGGCCATCGTCGATGTCAAATTTAAAGATATCCTGAAAGGGGTGACCGAAGGCTTGAAAGTCGACTCAGCAAGTACCGTCAAACTTGTCAGCTACAAGCCTAACCACCTGATATATGAGACTTCTTCTCCCAAAGACGGTGTGGTCGTATTCTCCGAAATCTATTACCAGCCGGGATGGCAGGTAACCGTTGATGGCCAGCCGGCGGATATAGCCCGTGCTAATTATATTTTGCGTGCCATGAATGTTCCGGCCGGCACACACACGATCGAGATGCGTTTTGATCCGCAGAGCCTGCATGTGACAGAGGGAATTGCTTATGGCGCACTGATACTATTGCTTATTGGAATAATAGCAGTCATATGGATATACTATAAAAAGAAGAAATAAAGACCTGCTTAAATAAAAGAATGAGAGCGTGCCCGAATTTTCGGATACGCTCTCATTTCTTTATCCATTATCTCCTTCCTTCATAACCGAACGTTGAGGATGCCTGTCTTTCTGCCTAGTACCTATCTCCTGCCATTTCTCATATTGCTCTGTTGTCAATATCTTCTTTATTTTTTTTTGTTTGGCGGCCACTGCCTCTTGCATTTCCTCAGCTTTATCTTCTCTTTGAGAGTTTTCACCTCTATCCGGACGTCCTCCGCCCATCGCAGGTGGCTCTCCGCCCATCATCGGCGGACGTCCTCCGCCCATGCCGTGAGGTCTGTCCATAGGAGGATTCGGCCGTTCGGAATTCTGCATCGCACTAAACCGTTTCTTCTGTTCTTTCAGATTAAGTTTATAGATTTTCTTATACTGCTTCTCTGTCAGTTGCAATTGTTTTTTCATCTCATCCGTTTCGCGTTTGGCTACCTTCTCGGGCGAAAGAACTTCACGCGGTAACGAAGAACGGTCTTTTTCTTGTGCTGATAATAAAAGAGGCATACCCGCCAGTAAAGCGATAAGCCAAGCGATTTTAAAATTTGTTTTCATAATCCTATTTAATTTATTGATAATCAAAGATAGCATGTACATAACACCTTTAAAAGCAAAATCGACAAGCAGGATTATTTCACCGACCAGCAGAAAATAAATAAAATGCTATCTTTGCAACAAAAATATAGACCATGCGTATCCGAAAAGTTACGATCATTACGATTATAGGCCTCATCATCACTCTTATCCTGCAAATCGGAGGACTCTTCTATGCCTACCGGAGCAACATGGAAGCCATGCAACTTACCGTAAATAAAAACTTTGCCATTGCCTTTTACGAAACCAACGATAATCTGGCCAACCAACTTCCCTATCCCGATGGTACAACCATCGCCTACATACCTACCGCACCAAACTCCAAACTTTCGCAAGATGAACAGAATCTGCGAACAAACGAGGATCTGGCCCAAATATTAAAAACAGAATACAAAGTGGAGTTCCCTATCGACGAATTAGCCACCGTATTGAGAAAGAAACTGAAAATAGACAATATAGACAGCGAAGTCGTAATCAATAAAATAAATAACGGCATCAATCGGATATTAGACAGCACCAACCCTACATTCGACCGGAAAGTAGGGGTATTGAAATCCGAACCGTTCTTCATCGACCGCAGCAATCAAATAGCCGTACAAGCCATTATCGTTTCTCCTTATACGCTCATCTTGGAAAAAATCTCCTTATTCTATCTATTGACATTCGGCTTGATGATCGTAGTCATATACAGTATCATTTCTCAGATAAAACGGATCATCCGCCAACAACAATCGATCAAAGCACAAGAAAAATCTTTTTATAAATTGGCCGAAAACATGGCTACCCCGGTTACCGGCATTCAGAAGAAAATGGAATTGGAGCAATGGCAAGCAATAGAAATAGAAAATGAAAGCAATACTTTGCTCGGTATGACCGAAGACACTCTAACGGCAGCCAAAGAAGCAGCCCGCAAGAGTCAGGAAAAGAAACAACGTTCTTCCAGAATACTATCGATAATAAGCCTGACAGGAACTTTTTTATTACTGGCTATCTGGTTCGGCTTTCTGTATCACACCGGATATACGACCCTAAAGCATGAGGTAAACACCTATTTCGAAGAGGCTTTCTTCAAGGAAGTGGGATATCACCAGTTCCCACAGTATATGGCAAGCGACGAGAAAAAGGAGATACTGAACTATCCCGAAACCGGCCTCACACCCTTTGCCCGAAGACAAAAAGAGGAAGCAGCCCGAACCCAATCGCCCGCAACAAGGGTGTATGTTTTTCATCAGTATAACTCGATAGATGCAAACTACACACTGCGCTCTGCGCTCAAGATGCTCGAAGCTATAAATTCCTGTGCCACTCCCGCCCCTTTCTCTTTGCAATATATGGATTCGGCATTCACTGCACGCCTATACGAAGCGGGCATCACCCGCCCCACCTGTATAGACATATTAACCTACCCCGATCGAGAAACAGAAGAAAGTACCTGCCCCGGCCATGCAGCGAGGATTTCAGACCTGGCAACCCGCTTCATCCCTCTGAACAATGACAGCAGCAAGGTGATACAAGGAAGGCTGTCTTCACCCCAAGTACTTATATTAATGCCCTTATGGCCCTTGCTTCTTTCACTGGGGCTTATGTTCCTGCTCATTGCCTGTTGCGTATTCTATCAGGTAAAGATGATATTTATGCAACGCCGTCTCGCACTATTTCAGAGAGATTTCACCTATGCAATGATTCATGACATGAAATCACCACTGAATACCATCCTCATGGGTGCACATATATTAAACACAGGCAAACTGGAAGAACAAGCGGAAAAAAAGAAAAAATACCTGCAAGCCATTTCCGATGAATGCAATCATCTGCTCACACTGTCCAATCGCGTCATCTTATTGACTCAAATAGAAAAGGACGAATTGCAACTGCACAAAGAAACAGTCGTGCTGGAACCTCTCATCGACGACCTTATAGAGAAGTTCCGACTAAAAACCCACAAGCCCGTAGAATTTTCAAAAGCATTTCATCACTGTAATTCTGTATATGCGGATGCCTTTTGCTTACGCGAGATTCTTAGTAACTTGATAGACAATGCCATCAAATATTCCGGTGAAACGGTGAAAATAGACATCGTATGTGAAGAAGAAAGTAATTACACAAAAATAAAAGTGCACGACAACGGTTTAGGAATCTCCTTCAAAGAACAAAATAAAATATTCGACAAGTTTGAACGGGCCGATGCCGGCAAACGAAGCAATGCCGGTGGCTTCGGGTTGGGGTTGAACTACGTGCAGCGAGTGATGACGGCGCATAACGGTAAAGTAAGTTTGGAAAGTATTGAAAATAAATTCAGTGAGTTCACCTTATTTTTTCCGGTCAGAGATAATTGATGCCGGGTTAATACATCGTTCAAAAAAAAAGAAAAATCATAGTCGCTTATTGGTAATATGCAACCGGCAATCTATTGTGATGCAACCGGCAGTGAAGCACCATGCAATCGGCAGTGAACCGCGACGTCACACTACAATAAGTCGCTCATTCAACCAGTTTTTACCCCCTTCACCGTCTTCACCTTTTCCGGTCAATCTCCCTGTTCATCGGTCATACGGGGTGAAGCGCCACCGAAGAAAATAACACGGCACATCAGCAATCGTAAGCACGGTGCTTACCTCCGCCAGGCATTGTTCATACAATCTGTACGCACCGTTCGTAAGGGGCTTTTGCACAATACATAAAAAAAACAGAATGGGGCTTCACCTCCAAACACCGATGAATAAGCCGATTGACCGGAAAAGGTGAAGGCGGTGAAGGGGGATAAAAACAAGGTGATATTCTGTTTTATATCGAGGTAAAAATAACTCAATGTGCACAAAATGGTCAAAATCAATACTAATAGTATCATTTCTCACATTTGCCATTTCTTTTTTTTGCCGTTTATTTGCATGTTGGCATATTTACTAATCAATAACCGGTTAGTTTATAGCCCGCACCTTTTGCTTAAATCATTTTTTATAACAATTTAGATTAACAGTACAATGAAAAACAAATTACTTCTATTATCGTTGTTTCTACTGATAAATGTTGTATCAGTATCCCTGCAAGCCCAACAATTGGCTTTTCCCGGAGCTGAAGGATTCGGACGATACGCCACAGGTGCACGTGCGGTTGCCAATCCGCAAATATATCATGTGACCAATCTGGACGATTCCGGCCCCGGCTCATTGCGCGATGCCATAAGCCAGCCCGGACGTTACATCGTTTTTGACGTATGCGGTGAAATCAAACTGAAATCACGCCTCGTCTTCAGTGGTAATTCCTACATAGCAGGACAGACAGCACCGGGCGATGGCATTATCATCCATGGAAACGGTGTCTCCTTTTCGGGAGCCAGCAACCTGATCGTTCGCTATCTGCGCATCTACATGGGCAAAGACAAAGGTTCTTCCGGGAAAGATGCCGCCGGCATAGCCAACGGACAGAATATGATCTTCGACCATCTGTCTGTAGCTTGGGGATTGGATGAGAACTTTTCCATCAACTGGGACGGCAAGGGAACCGAGCCGGGTGATATCACGATCCAAAATTCGATTATGGGGCAAGGAATCATGTCCCACTCTGCCGGCGGTCTGATCCAGACCAACAACGGGGTCTCTATCATCGGTTGCCTGTACATCGACAACAAAACCCGTAATCCGAAAGTAAAAGGATTGAACCAGTTTATCAACAATGTAGTCTATAACTGGGGAGGCGGCAACGGTTATATCTTAGGCGATACGGAAGCCTCTTCATGGGCATGGCTGGAAGGTAACTATTTCATCGCCGGCCCCAACAGTTCCAGTCCTTTTACCCGGGCAACGCCCACATTCCAGTTATATCACAACAATGACTTCGTAGACACGAACAAAGACGGAGTTCTGGATGGAAGAGCCACCACCAACTCTGATTACGGCAATGCCGGCTTCGTCAACGAACGTAGCGCATTCACCGGTATCCCGAAAGTACATCCCGAAATTTCAGGAGGCATCCTGTCTCCCCAAGAGGCGCTGGATAAGGTAGTGGCATCAGTAGGTGCTTCCTTGCCTGCACGCACAGCCGTAGATCAGTTTATGATCGACGAATTACTATCTTATGGAAAAAAAGGAAAGCTAATCGTTCACGAAAGAGAAAACGAGATATACAATTACATCGGAGTGATCAGTAAAGGCCCCAAAGCACCGGATACAGACAATGACGGAATACCCGATTGGTGGGAGGATGCAAACGGACTGAACAAAAACGACGCATCGGATGCACTCCAACTGGGAGCAAACGGATATCCGAACATTGAAAATTACTTCAACAGCATCGACAAGCCCACAGCAGCCTACGTACGCTGCGCTTCGGATCTGAAAATGACCGGCCGTACGAAAACATCGATCAACCTGTCTTGGAAAAACAATGCTACGGAAAGTGACCAGATCGTATTGGAACAATCAATCGACGGCGGAACAACGTTCACTACTTGTGCCACCCTGCAAGCCGATGCCACTTCCTACAATGCCACAAACCTGTTAGTAGACCAAACTTATCATTTCCGTCTCATCACCCAAAAAGCCGGATTGGATGCTTCGACTCCCTCGGAAATTCTAAAAACCGCTACGGAAGGAGAGCCTCAAATACCCCACCAGAGCCATACTCCCTCTCCTGCCGTAAACGAGGTATCCCGCTTTTATACCTCAGTCGATTTTTCATGGGAAAACGAAACCGGCCCATGGGCGGGAGATGTCTCTTACAGTCTCTTCTTTGGCGCTGATGCAGCCAGCTTGACAGAAGTGGCCAATAACCTCACCACCACCTCTTTCACTTTTGAAGGAGAGATGGAGATGAACAAAACTTACTATTGGCGGGTGGATGCAACCAACACTTTAGGTACAACACTGGGCAGCGTATGGAGTTTCAAAACCGGCACCTATTCGTTCACCACTACCTGCGTGGACTTAGGAAGAGATTTTGACGGTAATTCTTCTTCAAATGCCCAGACCGGTACACTGATTACTACCGACAGCAAATATACCATCAATGCCGGCAGCATAGACGAGATGATCTTCTCCGCTTCGAATAGCAAGATGATGAATACAACCAGTAAAAACGGAGTCTATGAAACCTCCGGCAATTACACGTTCATGTATATATCCAGCGATGACTACTATATTCAGGGAACACTGACAGAAAAAAGCTCGGAAAAAAATATCGCTTCTGTCAAAGTGAACGGAACCAGTGCAGACCTCGACTCCGGATGCGGTATCATCATCCTGTTCTCTGACGGGCTGAGTTTTGACACCCAATCGATTATCGGATATGAAGAAGCCGAACTGCCTCCGGTTCGCAGTGGTGGCGAGGGAGTCGTCATACCCGCCTCCATCGGAACCAAATCGTTCCGTATCTACCGCAAAGTAACCATTTCTACTGCCGGAGAAGATCTTTATCAGATCGGCGGAAGCCTGAACCCGATGACGCTTACCGGCGGCGGAAGCCCGCGCATCGCTTATCTGGCGGCTACAACCGAACTTCTTTCCAACGACGACGGTAACAGCAAGAGCCCGGATAATACGATTAAAAGTGCAACAATCAACGGGAAAAAAGCCATTGTGGACAATGAAGCCAAAACAATCACCTGTCAGTTCGTCAAAGGAACAATTCCAGGCGAATGGCCTGTCACTTTCCTGCTCAACTCAAGCCTGGCAAGTGCCGACTTTGAAAGCGGCAATCCGCATAATTTTGCCAACGGCCCCTTATCCATCGAAGTTACCGCACAAGACGGGAGCAAAGCAGTATATACGGTAAATGCGATCGTTTCAGACAAAATTGCAGTAGGCATGCTGACCGCTACCGGTGCCGCAGCCTCTTACGACGGTCTGCTTCTATCCGCTTTTGCCGATTATGACGTACAGTTCCTCGATGCCTCGGCAACTAAACCGGCAGACATGGAAGCCTATTACCGGAATTACGATCTGATTGTGATACATGCCAGTGTTGCCGGTAATAACCCGATCGGCGTAGCTACTTCGGATCTGGCAGGCATAAAACCTATTCTGAACCTGAAAGCCTTTACTTATAGCAAAGACAGATGGAGCTGGTCCACACCGAACAATACGGAAATAGGCCGCATGCACAGCAATGTGGATGTAACTTTGCAAAACCATCCGATCTTTACCAACGTAGCTTTCGACGGTGATAAATTGGAATTGCTTGCCCAACCCAGCACGGTAATCAACGCATTCCAATATGTCTCAGCACCTTTTACCGGTACAAGCTGGACGGTTCCAATGGAAACAGCCAACCATACTTTAGCTACCATTGACGGAGACGATGCCAAAGTTCATATACACGAACTGAACCTCGATAATTCTGCCAAATATCTACTTATCGGATTAAGCAACGAAGGAGACAGCTATACATTGTTCAATACAAATGCCGTCAATCTATTAAAGAACGCAGCAGCTTATCTGCTGAACCCGAACGTATATTACGATTATGCATCCAAATTACCGGTAGGCATAAAAAACAGCGCAGCCACCGCCCGAATCGGATACCTCAACGGATTCATCAATAACCCGGAACAGGAAACCGTGACTATATACAACAGTGTAGGTATGCCCCTGCTCACTTCAAGTGAAAGTCATATTAGCGTACAACACTTGCATGCCGGCCTGTATATCGCCAAAACGAAAACAACTACCATCAAGTTTATGAGAAGATAATTCATCCCCCTGCATCCCCGTCATGCTATCATCTGTTATCAGCATCCCGGGGGTGCAGGGTCGTTTTTACCCAATGCCCCGCCTCAAAATATCGAAGCAGCCAGACAGTCTTATAATCATTCGCCCCCATCAATAGAAACAGGACAGCAACCGGGAGTAACAGATATCTGCCGGAGAGCAAAGCATAAAACAAAGGAATCACGCCCAGAAGAACAGCAGGCATCAAGGAAACGACCACATATTGCCATACACGCAGATATTCACAACATAGACAACGGGCAGACAGGCAACGTCCTCTCATCCTGAAAGAAACCGACCGTTTCCCTTTTTTAGAGAAAAGCAGAAAAAAGAGTGCGCGAACCCATTCATACATTATGAACGAATAAGCGCATGAAACCATGCAAAGTGTGATTTGCGTCCCACTCATGCCACGGCTCACAGTCACCGGAGATTTTTCATATTCCGTATCGTCTTCTCTCATCGCATTCTTTCTGATCCTACCGACCGGAACATTTCACTCTTCATACAGTCCTATCACTGATTCCGGATGATACAAAGGTAAGGCGCGGCTTGCAAAAAGAATGTTATTACAACGTTATCGTTAGGTTAACGTTACGTTAACGAAGAAATTTGTTATATTTGCCAGCAAATTAAAAGACAAAAGTATGAATAAACCGCTATTTCGTTATATTACTGTCATTGCCATCCTTGCGGTAATGGCATTACAGGGAATGTGGTTTTCCAACTCCTACCATCTGTTGGAGAATGAATTATACGACAAAATAAACAACGCTTTCCTGGAAGCGCAGTTACAGGAGTCCTCACGGACCAGCGATCGGTTTAAAAACAATATCCCCAATGGCACCGTACTCCAGCTCGATTCTACCAAAGTACGTGCAAAGAATGATTTGGCCGACAGATTGATTTTGGTGACCGCTTTGCATTGCATTCATCACCAATACAACATTCCGCTCGATTATCAACTACTGGATTCATGTTATCGGGAAGAACTGGATAAAATCAATCTGGGAAAGCTTCGCTTCCGCATCGACTCCATTGCAATAGACTCTGCCCATTACAAATACGTAGAAGATTTCGCGGAGGACAACAATCTCGTCCGGCTCCACAGCAAGATGCAGACACAAATCTACCCTATCCGGGAAGATTTCTCCAAAGGTATACAGGCTACCATTGAAAATCCTTATAAAATGATCATCCTGCAGATGCGTATGTTCCTTATAGGAACCGTACTCCTTCTGTTCATCGTCATCTATTGCCTGGTGCAACAAATCAAAGTGATTGCGAAACAAAACAAAATAGCCAAAATACGTGAAGACTTCTCGTATGCCATGATTCATGACATGAAAACGCCGCTTAGCTCCATCCTCATGGGCACACGTATCCTGCGCAGTGGAAAACTCGACGATAAGCCGGAACGGAAAGAGAAGTACTTCGACATCATGGAAGACGAAGAGGAACATCTGCTGGCATTGGTCAACAAAGTACTGACCTTATCGAAACTGGAAGAAGGGAAACTGCTACTTGAGAAAACAGAAGTGGAACTGCGCCCGATCATCGAAGACCTGATCGAGAAGTTCACCGCCAAGGCAGAAAAGCAAGTGGAATTTGCTCTTGACCTGCAAGAAGAAAAAGCATACGCTGACGAAGAATTCCTGAAAGAAGCCCTCAGCAACCTGATAGACAATGCCATCAAATATTCGGGTGAGAGTGTGCAGATAAAAATATCCTCTTCTGCCTCCACCGACGGATATACCCATATCAGTGTAACAGACAACGGTATGGGCATCCCCTTGAAAGAGCAAGGAAAGATTTTCGAGAAATTCGAACGCGCTTCGGCCGTGATACGCAACCGTAAAGAAGGTGCTTCCGGTTTCGGACTCGGGCTGAACTATGTCCTGCATGTCGTCGAAGCACACCACGGCAGCGTAAAGCTGGAAAGCATAGAAGGAGAATACAGCAAATTTACGATAAACATTCCACAACATAACGGAGAAACAGCATGATAAAGTTATTATTGGTTGAAGACGATGCCAACCTGAGATACATCATCCGGGGAGGACTTGAAGACATGATCGGCGGATACGAAATAAAAGATGCCGCCAATGGAGAAGAAGGACTGAAAGTGTGGCAGGAATGGCAACCGGACGTAATCGTTTCGGACATCGAAATGCCGGTTATGGATGGTTACGAGATGGTAAAACGCATTCGTGAAACCGATCCGGATACCCCTATCCTTTTCAGTTCGGGACGTGTTTCACCCAAGGATGTGGTGAAAGGTTACGAATTGGGAGTCAACAACTACCTGAAAAAGCCGTTTCTCCCCGAAGAGCTGAATGCACACGTACAGGCTTTAATGAAAATGAAGCAGAAAGCACCCGCCGCAACACCGGCCCCGAAAACACCGGTCATGGCGGAAGGTATCTATCAAATAGGAAAGAACTATACGCTGGATGCAGAGCATGCTACCCTGAAACACGCATCGGGTACCAATAAAACACTGACAGCCCGCGAGACAAAACTATTGCAAATGCTTTGCGAAAAGAAAGGCGAAGTAGTGAAACGCGAAACCATCCTTGAAAAACTCTGGGGAACGGAGGACGATTACTTCGCTTCACGCAGCCTGGATGTATTTGTCACCAAACTAAGAAAGCTGTTCGCGGAAGATCCGTCTGTAAATATCAAAACCGTGAAAGGAATAGGATTAAGCCTGTTAGAAATATGAACAACCCCAAATAGACCGTTTTTCATGTACAATGCGCAACTGATAAAGAAGCTCAGAGAAGGGGACCATCATGCATATAAATTCATTTTTGATCATTATTATGCTTTGATGGGCGCCATTGCGTATGAATATGTAGAAGATTACTATATCAGCCAGAACATAGTGGAAGACGTAATGATGTCTATTTGGGAAAAAAGAGAACAACTGATCATTTCAACTTCTGTAAAATCCTATCTGCTCACCTCCGTTCACAATAAATGCATCGATTACTTACGAAGCCGGTCCAGAGAAGCGGAAGTATTCAGTCTTGAAAGTGAAATCGGCTCGTCGAGCTGTTACATCCCGGATCAAGAGATGTTCGAGCAGATCGTCTTATCGGAACTGGAAAAGAAAATAGAAGAAATTATCCAATCGATGCCCGAAGAATGCAAAAAAGTATTCCTGCTGAGCCGGTATGGAAACAAGAGCTATGCCGAAATAGCTAATGAGCTGAACATCTCCGTCAATACGGTGAAATACCACATCAAAAAAGCACTCAGCCTATTCAGAGAGGAACTGAAAGATTACCTCCTCACCATTACAGCCTTATATTTCTATCTTTTTAATCAGTAAAATCCGCATTAAACAAGCTTCGTGATACTTTTTTCGATAAAAAAGAAAACTTTTATCGAAAAAAGTTCTTTTCTCACTACCCTACTGTATTTCCCGGACGTCCTACTTATAAAAGGCGACAAGTATGGACAACGACATCGATATTTTTAATCTTATCAACAGGCAGTTCTCCAAGCAGATATCCAAAGAGGAAGAGGCTGTTTTGAAAGCATGGTATGAAAACAGCGCAGAAAACAAGCAGGTGTACAAAGAGTATTATCTGTTGATAAAAGGATTGCGCATCTCTCAAAACAAGAAATTCTTCTCCTCACAAATCGGAGATGCCTATGCCGGCTTCGCCAGAAAGACCGGCCTAAAGCAGAAAGAAAGCAGGCGATATTCCGTGCCCCGCTCCTGGATGCGGTATGCAGCCGTTTTTGCCATAGCATTCGGGCTGGGTGCAGGTTCCTACTATATAGCCCGCTCCGGCTCATCAGACTCTCGCCTGGCACAAACAATTGAAATCCCTTATGGCTCCAAATCTAAAGTTACTTTACCCGATGGAACCTCTGTATGGTTGAATTCCGGAAGCCGGTTATCTTATCTGGAAAGTTTCGGTCATTCCAACCGGAATGTTTCTCTGGACGGCGAAGCCTATTTTGAAGTCACCAAAAATAAGAAACTCCCGTTCAGTGTACTTTCCGGAAAGGTAAAGATTAAAGTACTCGGTACCAAATTCAACTTTAAATCTTATAAGGAAGATGAAAGTGCACGGGTTACTTTGGTAGAAGGTAGCCTGAATGTCGGAAATATCGAAAACAATGTAAGAAACGTGCTGCTTATCCCCAACCAGCAGGCAGTCATCAACAAAAAGGAAAACCGGGTTACCGTGAAAAACGTAGATGCCAAAAGTTATGCCATGTGGACACATCCGAAACAGGAAATATTGGATGTTATCCCGAGCAATGTCACCGGGCAACCCACAGCATCCATACGGGTTCCAAGCGTAACGATACGAAACACCCTCTTTTTCAACGAAGAACCGCTAAGTCAGATTGTACGTGATCTGGAACGGGCATTCAATGTGAAAATCGAAATAAAAGACCGCCAACTGAGCACCGAACGCTTCTATGGCGATTTCCGAAACGACGAAACGATTACAGAGATACTGGATATCATGGCCGCCAACAACAATCTGTATTACACGATCGATGGAGATGAAATAATTATATCAAGAAAATAATCAATCATAATTTAATAATAGCGCCGATGTATGTAAAAGAATGGAAAGCCCTTATGAAAATGGCTTTAATCACCTGTTTTTTAATCTGTGCACAGGTCATTTCCGCTCAGGAGAAGAACTTCTCTCTCGATCTGAAAGACGTAACAGTAAAAGAAGCTTTGGAACAGCTAAAAGCAAAAACCACCTATTCCCTATGGTTCAATGTGAATGATGTAGACCTGGGACGGAAGATAACCGTTCGTTTCCAGGATAAATCGATCAACGAAGCATTGGAGATCATTTTGAAAGGACAATCTCTTAGTTATGAAATAAAAGACAAATACATCCAGATATTCAAGCCCCGTAAAGCTCCTGAGAAAGGGAAAGTGAAACAAGCGTCGGGTATTGTGGTAGATGATAAAGGGGAAAGTCTGCCAGGGGTGAGCATCCGGTTTAAAGAGGATGAAACAGTCGGGACAGTCACCGATCTCGACGGCCACTTCCAGATAAACATTCCGGAAAAGGCAAAAACCCTGATCGTCTCCTACATCGGAATGGAGACCAAAGAACTCCCGATCAAAGAGGGGACGATAAAGGTGGTTCTTAACTCCGATTCGCAGATTCTGGACGAAGTGGTCGTGACGGGTATGACAAAAGTAGACAAACGCCTGTTCACCGGTGCAACCGACAGGCTAAAAGCAGAAGATGCCCGCCTGGACGGTATACCCGATGTAAGCCGCGCACTGGAAGGACGCTCCGCAGGAGTATCCGTACAGAATGTGTCCGGTACTTTCGGTACTGCCCCGAAGATTCGTGTACGCGGTGCCACCTCTATCTACGGCAGTTCCAAACCGCTATGGGTGGTCGATGGCGTTGTCATGGAAGATGCCGTTGAAATCAACGCCGATGACCTGTCTTCCGGCGACGCCGTCACCTTGATCAGTTCTGCAATAGCCGGATTGAGTGCCGACGATATCGAAAGTTTTCAAATTCTGAAAGACGGTTCGGCTACCTCCATATACGGTGCCAGAGCCATGGCGGGCGTAGTGGTAATCACCACAAAGAGAGGACAGGCCGGTGTCAGCCGGATCAACTATACCGGTGAATTCACTTCCCGCCTGAAACCTAACTATAACGATTTCAACATAATGGATTCGCAGGAACAGATGGGTGTTTACAATGAAATGGCAGAAAAAGGCTGGCTGATCTTCTCTGATACTTACCGGGCCTCCAATAGCGGAGTTTATGGAAAGATGTACCAGCTCATCAACGATTATAATCCGAAGACCCAGACATGGGGACTGGAAAATACCCCCGAAGCACGTGCCGGATACCTTCAGATGGCCGAAATGAGAAACACGAACTGGTTTGACGAATTGTTTAATAACAACATCACCATGAATCACTCGATCAGTATCAGTTCCGGTACGGAAAAAGCGAAGTACTACGGTTCGATCAGTATCTATAATGATCCGGGCTGGACCAAAGCAAGCTCGGTCAAAAGATATACAGCCAATGCCAATGCTTCCTTCAACCTGTCCGACAATCTGACGTTGACGCTGCTTTCCAACGGTTCTTACAGAAAACAAAAAGCTCCCGGAACATTGAGCCAGGAGATAGATGTAGTGAGCGGAGAGGTTAGGCGCGACTTTGACATCAACCCATACAGCTATGCGCTGAATACATCAAGAACATTAGCTCTGAAAGATGAAAACGGACTGGTATATTATACCAGAAACTATGCCCCTTTCAACATTCTGAATGAATTGGACAAAAACTACATCGATCTGGATGTGGTAGATCTCAAATTCCAGGGTGAACTGAATTGGAAAATCATCAAAGGCTTGGAAGCCAAGGTTGTAGGTACAGTAAAATATCAGATGACCTCACAAGATCATCTTATAAAAGAGAACTCTAATCAACCCGAGGCATATCGTGCCGCAGGAGATGCAACCATACTCGATAAGAATCCGCTCCTATACAAAAATCCGGATCTTCCGAACTCACTTCCCGTAGTCGTATTACCGGAAGGAGGTATCTTCGATAAAAACGAATACAAGTTGTTCGGATATGACTTCAGAGCCAGCCTGAGCTATAACACCAGCTTCAAGGACAAACATATTATGAACCTGTTTGCCGGAACAGAAGCGAACTCGGCCGACCGTACCCAATACTGGTCAAGAGGCTGGGGCTACCAATATGAAAAAGGAGGGGTGCCTTTTTACGATTACCTGATATTCAAGCAAGGAATAGAACAGAATAACCAATACTACTACAATGACCTGACCTATTCCCGGAACCTTGCCTTCTTCGGTATGGCAACCTACTCATATATGGGAAAATATACAGCCACCGGAACGCTCCGCTATGAAGGTTCCAACAGATTGGGAAAAGCCCGGTCGGCTCGCTGGCTGCCTACCTGGAACGCGGCCTTAGCATGGAACATGCATGAAGAAGAGTTTTTTGAGAAACTGACTCCGGCCTTGTCGCACTTTACGCTAAAGGCTTCTTATAGTCTGACTGCCGACAGAGGCCCCGCCTTTGTTACCAACTCCCGTGTGGTATACCGCAACTACTCCCCTTACCGCCCTTTCGCCGATGTAAAAGAATCGGGCTTGCAAATAGAAGATTTGGAAAACAGCGAACTGACTTATGAAAAAAAGCATGAATTCAATATCGGTGTTGATTTCGGCTTTATCGACAATCGGATCAATCTTAGTGCAGACTATTACACCCGTAATAATTATGACCTGATCGGAGTCATCAATACACAAGGTAGTGGCGGACAAGGAATGAAATACGCCAATGTGGCTTCTATGAAGTCAAGCGGATTCGAACTGACCTTGTCTACCAAAAACATACGGACAAAGAGTTTTCAGTGGACTACGGATTTTATCTTCTCAAAATCCAAGAATGAAATAACCGAACTGGACTCTAAAGCACGAGTAATGAGCCTCATCTCCGGAATGGGATTTGCCGAAAAAGGGTATCCCGTACGTGCACTGTTTTCAATCCCTTTCCAAGGTTTGAATGAAGACGGGCTACCTACTTTTATCAATGAAAACGGAGAGATAACCATCACAGAAATCAATTTCCAGGAATCGATGAAAAAAGGTTTCCTGAAATACGAAGGTCCTACCGATCCCACCATTACGGGAAGTTTCGGAAATATCTTTTCATACAAGAATTTCAGATTAAATGTCTTCATGACCTACTCTTTCGGAAATGTAGTCCGCCTGGACCCTGTATTCAAAAGCGAGTACTCCGATCTGGATGCAATGCCCAAAGAATTTAAGAACAGATGGACGGTACCCGGAGACGAAGCCCATACCAACATTCCGGTAATAGCTCACAAACGTCAGGTACAAGACATCCCCAATCTAAAATATGCCTATAATGCGTATAACTATTCGGATGTCCGCGTTGCAAAAGGCGATTTTATCCGGATGAAAGAGATCTCTTTATCATACGATTTCAACCCGGCCTGGATCAAGCAATTCAAGCTGAATAATCTGCAACTGAAACTGCAGGCAACCAACCTCTTCCTCGTTTATTCGGATTCTAAATTGAACGGACAAGACCCGGAATTCTTTCGTTCCGGCGGGGTGGCTTCTCCTGTACCCAAACAGTTTACTCTAACTTTAAGATTAGGATTATAAAAAAAGACAATAAATATGAAAAATCAAAATAAATACTCAATAGGTCTGGCAGTCATAGCAATGTTATTGGCCACATCCTCCTGTGAAGGCTTTCTGGATAAGATGCCGGACAACAGAACCGAACTCGACAATAGTGAGAAAGTGTTACAACTGCTCGTATCCGCCTACCCCAGTGGAACGTATATGCAGATAACCGAACTAATGTCCGACAACGTGGCAGATAACGGACCGCTCTATATGACCTTCAATAAAAGTGTGGAAGAGAGTTATAAATGGCAGGATTTCACCGATAACCAGCAAGATACTCCACAATACATATGGAACGAATACTATAAAGCAATAGCTGCCGCCAATCATGCATTGGAATACCTGAATAATTCTGAAGAAGAAACCGAAGACGAGCTTGCCTCCAGAGGAGAAGCCCTTGTCTGCCGCGCTTATTCCCACTTCATCTTAGTCAATGTTTTTTGTAAAGCATACAATTCCCAGACAAGTAGCGTCGATCTGGGAATACCTTATGTGGAAAAGCCGGAAAAGATAGTATCCGGACAATATGCAAGAGGAACCGTTGCCGAAGTATACGAAAAAATAAACCGTGACATAGAAGAAGGATTGCCCCTTATCGACGACACGAAGTACAAAAGTTCCGTTATCAAATATCATTTCAATCAGAAAGCGGCATATGCTTTCGCCGCCCGGTTCAATTTGTATTACGGCAACTATGAAAAAGCCATAAAATATGCCACCAAAGCAATTGGAGAGAATCCGGCAAAAGTACTCCGTGATCAAGTTCAGTACAAAAGTATCGCCGCAGCAAAAGATTGCGGTATCGCTTATGTCAAATCTGAATTAGCATGCAATCTCTTACTGATGCCCGCTACATCCATGTGGAACTACAATCATTGGAGGTCTCAATATAGCAGATATGCTATGAACACCGCTAAACTGCAAACCACCTACTGGAGCCTCGGACCATGGGTAGCCCCGGATTATCTCTATCAGGCACTCAAAATATACGGAAACGATCAAGTATCCTATTATCCCAAATTGTATGGTTTCATTGAATATACGGATGTCATTTCCGGAATAGGCTATCTGAATATCGTGAATACGGTCTTTACAACAGACGAGACCCTCCTTTGCCGCGCAGAAGCTTACATTCATATGAAAGACTATTCCAACGCGACAAAAGACCTGAGCTATTGGTATGATTCGCACACTTTACCGGGAGTCAAAGCCCTAACAGAAGACCGGATCGATTCTTATTATGAAACAGCAGACCAGGCAGTACGCCCTGAGCTCCATCCGATGTTTGAAATCGAACCGGGTAAACAACTCAACTTTATGTATTGTCTGCTTCATTTCCGACGCATAGAAACGGTACACGAAGGCCTTAGATGGTTTGACATCAAACGGTTCGGCATAGAGATAGAACACAACATTGCCGGACAGGCCAATGACATACTGACCAAAGATGACCCCCGAAGAGCATTACAACTACCGGCAGATGTAATCGGAGCCGGCATGCAACCTAACCCCAGATAATAACGAAATCAGAAAAAAATATGAAAAAGATTTTATTATACACATTGGCAATCTTTTTAACCGGCGGAATGATCTCCTCCTGTTCTGAAGACAAACTCGGAGACAGTATTTTTGATACGAATCCTCCGGCACGCACAGAGTTCGACAATTGGCTACTCCGGAATTATGTGAAAGAATACAACATCGACTTCAAATACCGGCTGGAAGACATAGAAGCCAATATGTCGTACAATCATATTCCGGCAGAAGTAGAGAAATCCAAGAAACTGGCAAAGATCATCAAATATCTGTGGCTCGAATCATACGACGAGATGTTCGACAAGACCGGAGTAAACAAGGATTTCATGCGGACCTACGCTCCTAAGGTGATTCTCCTTATCGGCTCGTCGGCCATCAATCCCTCTTCTTCAACGGAGATTTTAGGTTCTGCGGAAGAAGGTATCAAAGTAGTATTGTACAAAGTGAATTCCATTGATCCTACGGACGTGGAAATGCTGAATGAATATTACTTCGAAACCATGCACCATGAGTTTGCCCACATTCTTCACCAAAAGAAAAGTTATCCTACGGAATATAACCAAATATCCGCAGCCGACTACTCTTCTACCGGCTGGCAAAACCGTACGGAACTGCAAGCATGGAAACTGGGATTCGTTACTCCCTATGCAGGTATGCAACCACAAGAGGATTTCGTAGAGGTGATAGCAAACTATCTTGTCAAGCCAGATGGTTTTTGGGAAAATATGCTGGCAAATGCCGGCACAGAGGGAGCAGCCAAGATACAGACCAAGTTTGATATGGCTAAAGAATGGCTCATGGCCTCATGGAGCATCGACATAGAAGAATTAAGAACGATCATCATCAGACGCTCTGAAAATATTGATTCAATTTTAAATGAAAAAATGACGGACAATGAATAAATCAGTTTATATCCTTATCGCCCTATTCACATTGTGCATCTCTTCATGCTCGGATGAAAACGATATATTCGACAGTTCTTCCGCACGCAGGATGAACGCAATGTTGCAAGAATGTAATGAAATACTGACCGGTGCGGAAAACGGTTGGATTTTTGAATACTATCCGGAAGACAGTAAATACGGAGGTTTTCAACTGTACATGACTTTTTCCAAAGAGGGAGAAGTAAAAGTCACTGCAGAATCGCCCATATTGGAGTCGCCGGGCGAACAGGTCACAAGCATGTATCAGGTGAAAGCCGATATGGGGCCCGTCCTGAGTTTTGACACATACAATCGGATATTGCATCAGTTTTCTGACCCGGACCCGGACGGATTGGGTTATGAGGGTGATTATGAATTCGTTATTCTTACCATCAATAAAGAAGGGATCGAATTAAGAGGAAAGAAAACCGGCGTAAAAATGCAGATGATTCCCCTACCGGCCGGTACGACCTGGGAGAGTTATAGCGACCGACTCAACAAGATGATACAGGCATTTCCCGGATTTACCATGCGCCTGAATATAGACGGCACAGTAATAGACATGGAAGAATCTGACGAGATAGGACGCTATCAAACGTTCAAACTACCGGCAAAAACCAATTCTTCCGCCGAGGGCACAGCCTTTATTTATACACCGGATGGGATTAAATTCAAATCTCCTGTAACCATTGCGGGAAAAACAATACAACATTTCACTGCATCGGCAGACGGCACTTATCTGACTTGTACGGATGAAGGAGCAAACGGAGTACAAATCGTACAAATGCCTTTGGGAGAGGCCTTCGTAACCAAGAAAGGCAACTGGTTCTTTGATAAAAACCAGATGGGCCCACGATTGACCACGATGTGGAGTACAATTACCGAAAACATGGAAAAGGATCAGAATGGCCAAGGATCGGAACTTTTGCAACAAATTTCCCTACAGGGCTCTTATCAGGTATTCACAATATACAGTTATTCCATCAACGATGAAAAGCTATACAGTGCTAACTTCTATATGGATTTCATTCCCATTGAAGGTGCCGACCAGATGAAAATCATTTTCGCGGGAGGCGGAGACGACTTTGCCCGGTATTTCTATATGGAGTATTTCGACATGATGTTAGGTTATATGAGCGATGACGAACCATACAACATGACCTATGACAATCTGAAAAGTCCGAGTGAAATAACTTTCAGAAGAAACGATAACCCCGACGTCGTTTGGTTCAAGACCACCAGATACATTAAATAACCACATAAAAATTACGAATATGAAAAAGAATTATTACATTTTCATCCAGATGTTTTTATTCGTTTCTTTGACTTGCTTTCAAGTGAATGCACAGCAGATCAAGCCGGAAAGAAACAAGACAGAAAAAGTAGGTACACCGGAAGCAACAAAACTCCAGGCACCGGCGACACGGGTAACTATGTTGGGTACTCTGCCCTATTCCAACAACTTTGACAGTTATGAAATCCGTACAGTTCCCGAAGGATGGGTATGTACAGGCGAAAAAGATGCTTTTGCCGTCACTACATTCAATGGCTGGAAAGAAATATATTCCGAGCCCAACTGTTTAGGTGCTTATTCTTCTGCCACAGAAGACAATTGGGCCTATTCCATCGGATTTCAGATGAAAGCCGGAAAAGTATATCATGCCAGTTTCCAACTATTGGCTCCGGGACTTTCCGAATCGGACAACAAAAGCGAGAGCGTACGCTTTACAGTTGGTAAAGGACAGTCAAAAGAGGCTGAATGTATTATATTGAAAGATTTGAAAAATATCAAATACAAGGAATGGAAAAAGGTAGAGGCCGACTTTACCCCTCAAACCGATGGAGTCTATTACTTCGGTTTCGGCCTCACTGCTACGGCTGCCAATGGAGTAGGAATAGATGATTTCGAAGTTTACGACAACGAAAATCCTTTCCCGGTTGAAGCTAAATATGTCGCATATGGCGGGCTATGGTCGACTTCGGTCAATCACTTGAACGATGATATGCGATACATATATCCGGGACAACCCATTACATTTATTAACCAGTCAAAGTATGCAACCGATTATCAATGGGATACATTCGGTAATCCGGCAACTACGAATGAAGAAAACCCTGAGGTAACTTACTCGGAAAGCGGAGATTACAGACCGTTATTAAATGCCACAAATGCCAAATATACGGATTCATTCTCAGATGTCGTCAATGTCACGGTTCTCGGAAAAGAGGAAATTACAGACATTGTTTGCAACAGTTCAAATAAGTATGACGAAGCCTCTTTACCGGAAAAAGATGTTCCCGGTACCAATGACTATGTAAGCGGTATAAATAAATACTATACCACATTTGCAGAGAAGTTCGAACTGCCTTCAGAAGCCGAAGCAAGCATTAGCGGAGTTCATTTCAGATTATATCTGTACAAGGCGGCTACTACCAATAAGGGTAAACCGGTAAGAGTCAGACTATACGCCGACAAATGGGGAGCACCGGATACAGACAACGTATTCGGCGAGTATGTCACAACCATGAGTGGCGCTTTCGGTTCGGTTTCCGTAGACTATGAAAATGTTGTCAGAAAAATAAAATTTGACAAACCTATAAAAGTAAAAGGAAGCTTTTATTTATCTATAGAACTGGATGAGTCTATCGTGCCGGATGCTACGACCAAATTAGCTTTAGCTTATGACGTACGCAGAGCAGACAAAGTAGCTTCTGCCTATGTCCGGATTCATGCTGCCGGAGCTGCAGAATTAAACCTTAACGGAGGATGGTATTGTGTTCCGGATCTGCCTTGGCCTTTCAATGAACTCGACAAAACAGGATTCTCTTTCTACCTGTCACCGGAAATTACTTTCCACAAAACCACAGGAACTTCTGTCAACGAAGTGAAAGATAATAAAGTCAATGTCTACCCTGCGATATTCGAGTCCGGCTTTACTATTACAACCAAAGACAATGCCGCCAAACTCGTCCGGGTGTTTAATGCAAACGGACAGGTCGTTTTTGAGAAAACAACCCACGAAACCAGCATTGATGTTACAGCTTCCGATTGGACCGCAGGCATTTATCTGGTAAAAGTTGAAGGTAATTCTACGAATTCCTCTATGAAAATTATCAAAAAATAAAAACGATACTCTCTCTTTACTTTATTCTAAACAGTTGTCCGGGCGTTAACCCCCGCGTTTAACGTACCGGACAATTTTTATTCACCACTAATACATATCAAAAGAGTATGAAAAAACGACTACTAATCACCTGTCTTATGTCACTGATAGTCATCGGGGCATGGGCTGAGAAGAGTGAGAACGAACCGATCATCGGTATGACTTGTACACCCGGCAAGATAAGCTTCAAACTGTATGCCACTGAAGAAACGACCTTTCAGATAGATTTTGGAGAAGGACCGGTAGAACAAACGGTCAAGACTACCGGAACAGCTATCAGTGGTTCTGCCACATCAAACTCAATAGCGGTATACGGAGATGCCCTTTTGATAAAAAAGTTTGAAGTATCCTCTAATCAGATTCTCAAGACACTGGATTTCAGCAAATGCACGGCCTTGACGGAGTTATCATGCTCAAGTAGTCCAAATATAACCGAAATTACATTGCCTGCTTCTGCAGAAAACCAATTGACGAAAGTAAATTGCCGTTATATCAACTTGGGCTCTTTTGATGCCAGCCAATGTTCGAAACTCAAAACGTTGTATCTTTCCAATTCGAATGCAACATTGGAAACACTGATACTCCCGGAAAACAGTGATGCATTGGACGATTTAACTTTGATGCAATGTGGATTGACCACTCTGGACGTCAGCAAATACACCAAACTGACTAACCTGGACTGCCAATACAACTATTTGACTTCCGTACAGATCCCTGAAAACCCTGTCAATAATTTATCCGTAGATTGTTCCTACAATTACATGATCATGCCGAATTTTCCGGAAGGTGAAAAAATCACCTTATACTACATGGACCAACGGGAAAAAGTATCACGGTATACTTTAAATGAAAAATATAGTACGAACGACATCATCGACCTGTCAGAACTCTATGCCTTGAAGAAAGGAATCAAAGGTTCTTATTTTCCAGAAGGGGTTTACCCCACTTTCACCTGGTACATGAGTGGAAGCAGTGAACCGTTGGTAGAAGGAACGGATTACCTGACAATAGAACCGGGCAAATTCAAATTCAGCACAGTTCCCGAAAACGAAATCTATTGTGTGATTGCTTCTAAAGCATATCCTGCCTATCAAGACTACGGTTCGCCATACCGTACCACTGATGTTGTAATAGAAAAAGCGATCGATCCGGTTATCACCTTGACTACCACCAAAGAAAGCCCCATCGGATTCTCCATCGGAGCCACCGAAGACAACACCTCTATCCAAATAGACTGGGGGAACGGAACTTTGGTTGATAAAACCATAAATACGACTAAAACATCCGTCCAAGGTACACCTGCCGGAACAAAAATCATCAGGATTTACGCAGATGCCTCTAAAATCAAAGAATTATCTTTAGCTTATTGCGACTATCTCACAGAGGTCGATCTAAGCAAGTGTACAGCGTTGCAAACCCTGTCCGTCAAAGACAGCTACAGAATTACCGCGTTTACATATCCTGAAGATGTAACCACCATTGAAAACCTGACCATTGATAACAGCAGTATAAAAAACATAGATGTACATGATTGGGCAGGGCTAAAGAATTTAAAATATATACCTTATGGCACCAGCACCATCGTATTACCGGATGAAGCGGAAAAGCTGGAAAGCCTTGTCTTAAGCAAACTATCTCTGAAAACCATAGACCTGAATAAATACGTCAACCTAACTACACTCGAAGTAACCTCTCTATCCGCACTGGAAGCACTGGATGTAAATGCATGCGGCAAATTGGCAAAACTGATTTGTAAAAGAAATACCAAACTTACAGCCCTTACCCTGCCCACTGTCAGAAATGTTTTGACAGAATTGGATTGCGAGTATACTGCATTGACAACCATTAATTTAAAAGAATACACTCATCTTCAGATTTTGAACTGCAGCGGAATCGCAGAAACCGTTTTACCGGAAGATCCGTCGACTTTAATTTCCTTGACTTGCAAAGAGAACGGATTAACAACACTGGATGTAAGCACATGTACCAACCTGACCAATCTGGATTGCTCATACAACCAGTTAACCGAAATACGTGTTCCCGAAAATCCGGGTCAGACCATAAGCATAGATTGCTCCTATAACTACCTGTTTATGCCCAATTTCCCCGAAGGAGAAAACATAGAATTATCTTATATGGACCAACGGGAAAAAGTATCCCGATATACGTTAAGTGAGAAATATAGCACAAACGATATCATCGATCTGTCAGAACTCTATGTCTTGAAAAAAGGAATCAAAGGTTCCTATTTTCCGGAAGGAGTCTATCCTACCTTCACTTGGTACATGAATGGAAGCAGTGAGCCGCTCGTAGAAGGAACGGATTATTCAGTAGTAGAACCGGCCAAATTCAAATTTAAAGCAGTTCCCGAAAACGATATTTATTGCGTGATTGCTTCCAAGGGCTATCCAGCTTATCAGGACTATGGCTCTCCTTATCGTACCACCGATATTATCATAGAGAAAGCACCCGATCCGGCTATTACACTGACAACCTCCAAGGAAAACCTGATCGGTTTTTCTATCGGAGCTGCCGAAGATAATACCTCCATTCAAATAGATTGGGGAGACGGCACTTTGGTCGATAAGACCATAAATACAACCAGAACTTCGATACAAGGTACTCCCACCGGAACAAAAATTATCAAGATTTACGGGGAAGCCTCTGCTATCAAAGAACTGTCTTTGGCTTACTGTGACTATCTCACAGAGGTTAATCTAAGCAAATGTACAGCCTTAAAAACGCTCATCGTGAAAGAAAGTTCCAAGATTACTACATTCACATATCCCGAAGATGTCACGACCATCGAAAATCTGACGATTGACAACAGCAGTATCAAGAATCTCGATATACATGAGTGGACTGGACTAAGAAGTTTGAATTATGCCCCATACGGAACGGGTACTATTATCCTACCGGATGAAACGGAAAAATTGGAAAACGTTACTCTAAAAAGATTATCCCTGAAAACGATAGACCTGAACAAGTACGGTAATCTAAACTCATTGGAAATCACCAATAATTCTTCATTAGAAACATTGGACATCAATGCATGCGGTAAGTTAAGCAAACTGATCTGTAAAGCCAATGCCAAGCTTACAAGCCTGATTCTCCCGACTGCAAAAACCGCTCTAACGGAATTGAGCTGTGAGTATACCGGATTGACCGACATAAACTTAAGAGAATACACCGCTCTGCAGGTTTTGAATTGTAGTGGAATCAAAGAGGTGGTTCTGCCGTCAGACCTGTCTACACTAACCTCTCTGACATGCAAAGAAAACGGGCTAAAGACATTGGATGTAAGTTCATGCGTCAACCTGGCTTATCTGGACTGTTCGTACAACGAACTGACTGAAATAACCGTTCCGGAAAACCCGAACCAAGTTCTGGAAATCGATTGCTCTTACAATTATCTGACCATGCCGACCTTCCCGGAAGGCGAGAAGATCAAAATGAGCTATATCTACCAGAAAGAAAAAGTAATGAAATATGAACTGGAGAGCAGCTATACAACCGACGAAACGATCGATTTTTCTGATTGGTATGTGAAAAAGAAAGGGTTACAAAGCTCTTATTTCGCCAATGGGGTTTATCCTACTTTCGAATGGTATCTGCAAGGCAGTAACGAGCAACTCGAACCCGGAACGGATTATACGATAACAGAAGGGTGTAAATTCCAATTTATAACTATACCGGACGACGCTGTTTACTGTGTGATTTCTTCCAGAGCATATCCCGATTATGAAAATTATGGAGAACCTTACAAAACGACTTCCTGCGTTATAACACGAGGTACGAGTGTGAAAGAAAACCATGCAAATATAGCCAAAGTTTATGCCACCGGTACAAACATTACAATCATACCGACCGAAGACTGCACATATTCAGTGAGTACTGCAACCGGACAGGTGATCACCAACGGCGAGACCGGACAAAGTATTGAAGTCCCTGTACATTTATCCGGTATCTATATCGTATCTGTCCGTACAGCAGACAACAAGGTTAAGAGCTATAAAGTAGCAGTTCAATAAAATAGCCTATAAAGCAATGTCTTTATAACTCCGGCCAGAACTGCCTGTCAATATTTACCGATAATAATCGGTAAATATTGACAGGCAGTTCTGTTTATATAAAGAGAGTAAACAAAAGAAACAGGAAAATCAGTCTAAGAAAATAATTGTACAAAAAAACAGAGAAGGAACGTCTTTCTCATCTACCTGATTGTCACATCTTATAAACATCCGAACAGTTCGTCGTAGAGTTTCGCCTCATTTCCCGTAGAGTTTCACTCTGTTTCTCTACGAGTTTCGACCTGTTTCTCGTAGAGGGAAAAGGTCATCATATAACATACTGATATACAAATATTTGCAAACTATCATCTTTGTATCCTATTTTCAACCCCAAAGCTATCACTATCTTAATTAAAACAGGTATTCAATCAGACAATATAATTAGACAAAACTGATTATATTTTTCAATGTGAAAGTAATCGTTTACTCAAATAACGTACCGGATACCATACCGAAAGGAAGCCGACTGCAAGTACCGTTACAAATATCAATACCACATCCCAGAAATGGACACTGACCGGATAAGCATCCACCAAGAACGTACCGCCTCCCCCACCTAAAGAGATAAGGCCGAATTTCTCCTGTATCAGGCAAAGAGCCAAGCCCAATACAATTCCGGATACAGCACCGAAAAGAGAGATCAACCGCCCCTCAAAAAGAAATATTCGGGAAATTAGCCGATCGTCCGCTCCTAAATTACGTAAAGTCACTACATCTTCTTTTTTATCGAGGATCAACATAGAAAGTGAACCGATTACATTAAAGCAAGCGATCATCAGAATAAATGTAAGGAAAAGGTAGGAGATTAATTTTTCGATCTCCATGATACGGAACACATCCGCTTGCTGTTCATAACGATCCTGTACCACAAAATCATCACCCAGCACAGAAGCGATTTTTGATTTGACGGAAGATACGCCGGCATTTGGTTTCAGTTTCAATTCAATGGCAGAAACCTCGGTCGTATAATCGAGCATCCGTCGTGCAAACGCAAGAGAAGTAAGGATATAGTTACTATCATACTTCTGCTGATTGACCACAAAAACAGCACCGGGAGAAAAAAGATAATCCATATTAAAAGAAGCGGAAGGATTGGCCATGTTCACCTTCGCATTCCGCTTCGGACTATAAATCTTCAACGGATCAACAAACTGGATGCCGGTACCTAAAGTCGAGACCAGTTCAATGCCCATCACACCATAATCCACAATAGAATCATGGAGCAAAAACTCACCGGAGCCATAAAGAATACTATCGATAGCCGTAAGTTCCTCAAAATTATCTTCCACCCCTTTTATTACAGCCATCGTCTGCCGGTCTTTATACTGTACCATCGCATTTTCCTCCAAGGTTTCAGTAAACACGGCAATCTCCGGTAAAGCCCGGATCGCTTGTATACGTTCGTCCTGTGCGTCAAATACTTTCCCTTCACGAACTGTAATTTTCAGCTCCGGATCAAAAGCCGTAAAAAAACTGGCCACCATATCCTGAAAACCGTTAAAAACAGAAAGCGTACAGACTAACGCTAACGTAGCAAGTGCCACCCCGCATACTGATATGCCGGAAATGATATTAATGGCATTGTGCTTCTTTTTCGAAAAAAGATAACGCCGGGCTATGTAGAAAGGGAGATTCACTTCTGAAGCAGTGAGTCTATTTTCTCGATATAATCCAATGAATCATCCACAAAGAATTTCAATTCGGGGATGATACGTAGCTGATGACGGACACGCGTACCGAGTTCGTACCGGATAGATTTCATATTGTTATTAATATTCTTCACCATCTCCTCCCCCTTATCGGATGGGAAAATGCTAAGATACACACGTGCAATGCTCATATCGGGACTGATACGTACCGCACTTACCGATACCAATACACCGGTCATCGCCTTTGTCTGAAGCAAGAATATTTCACTCAATTCTTTCTGCAACAAACGGGATATTTTATTTTGACGGGTTGTTTCCATAAATATACATGTTAGTTTGTTCAACGTAATTTTTCTATTGCAAAGGCTATTCCAGCCTGCTTGTATAGAACACAAAGTTACAGAAATATATCGTTTGGATAATGATTTATAGCTTATTTTTAGTTTTCATTATTGAATTACACACACAAAGCTATCTTTGCGGCAAACCGAACCGGTATTATTTGTCCTCTCTAAAAGAATACTCAGGAATAATGAATCAATAATAGCGCTGAACAGCAATGTCCCATTTCGCATGAGAGAAGTTTACTATATGGGAAAATGGGATCATGGACTCAATATATATATATGGATATTTCAATGACACCATAAATAAAAATATCTATTTTATTTCTTGCGGATAATCGTCAGTCCGTCACGCAAAGGAAGAATTACTTTCTCCACCCGAGGGTCACAAGCCACCAGATCATTAAACGCCTTAATACCGATAGTCTGATAATCATTATTGTGCGGATGTTCCTCCAATACGTGGCCGTCCCACAATGTATTATCTGCAATGATATAACCACCCGTAGAAAGATGGGCAAGTGTCATCTCATAATATTCGATATACTTACGCTTGTCCCCGTCTACAAAAGCAAGATCGAACGTAATACCCAACTTCGGCACCAATTCAAGAGCATCACCGATATAAAACTTTATCTTATCAGCATAAGCGGACTTCTCCAGCCAAGGGCGGGTAAAATCCTCCTGCTCGTCATTAATCTCAAATGTATGAAGCATTCCTCCCTCACTCAAGCCTTCGGCAAGACAAAGAGCTGAATATCCGCTATAAGTTCCTATCTCAAGTATCTGCCGGGGGCGGATCATCTCGACAAACATTTTCAGCATCCTCCCTTGCAAGTGCCCGGAAGCCATACGGGGACGAAGCAACTTGACATGAGTATCCCGATACAATGCTTTCAAGTAATCGCCTTCATCGTCAATATGACGCAAGATATATTCATCAATAGTTTCCATACATCAGTGAAATCAAGACTATACAAGTGGAAGGATTGACGATTGGACAATTTACGATTTACGATTGAAATTACACTGCTATCACAAGACAATAGTTCTTTCAATCGTAAATCGTCCAATCTCAAATTACAAATATCTGTTTTTATTAGGCAGTACCGTTTCCTCCGCATGCTTCAACGCATCTTCCACAACGTTGATCTCAAGGAAAGAAGTCTGCGTACCGGCTTTACCGCTACTCAAGTAACCTACCATATCGGCAGGCTGCAAACGTCCCTCTTTCAGCAAACGGCGCAAAGCTGCGAAATAGTACTCCTGTCCGTTTGCCAACTCCGGCATATAAATCGCTTCCACACCATAGGAAAGAGCCAGATGACGCATCGTTTTCTCTTTGTAACAAATAGCCAATACAGGGTATTTACCACGGAAAGCAGCCAGATTACGGGCCGTACGTCCACTATAACTATCGGTAATGATGGCGCGCATTTTCAATTTCGCCGTTGCTTTCACAGCCTGCTTCGCCAAGAAAGCCGTCACGTCATTGCTATTCTCATTCAACGGAATGCGGATATCGTTTTCTTCCAACTTATCCTTTTCCGCCTGTGCAGCAATTTTCGTCATGGTTTTCACGGCTTCCACCGGATATTTCCCATAAGCAGTTTCACCACTCAGCATCAAGGCATCCGTACGATAATAGATGGCATTGGCGATATCAGTAACCTCCGCACGAGTCGGACGCGGATTATTAATCATCGTATGCAGCATCTGCGTAGCCACGATGACCGGTTTCTTAGCCAATACACATTTGCGGATAAGCGTACGCTGGATGCCCGGAATACGTTCCTGCGGCACCTCGATACCCAAGTCACCACGCGCTACCATAACGCCATCGGCCACTTCAAGTATCTCGTCAATATTATCCACTCCCTCCTGATTTTCAATTTTGGCGATAATTTTAATATCACTGTTATGCGCATCAAGTATTTCACGGATATCGAGCACATCCTGCCTGTTACGGACAAACGAATGGGCGATAAAATCAATATCCTTTTCAATGGCATATAATATATTGTTACGGTCTTTTTCCGTCAACGAAGGCAAGTTAATACGTACACCCGGCACATTCACACTTTTACGGCTACCCAAAGTTGCTTCATTCTGAACTTCACATATCAGATAGTCGTCCGTTTTATCGATCACCCGAAGTTCCAAATCACCGTCATCGATAAGAATAGTTCCACCTACATTGAGATCGCGCACAAAATTGGGGTATGAAACGGCAATGCACTCACGCGTCGTTTCCAAATCGGGGTTACCGACAATCTTCACTCTTTCACCGATCTGGTAAGGAATCGGCTCCGCATTCGCGGTGGTCCGCACTTCCGGACCTTTGGTATCCATCAGGATAGCAATGCGATTTGAAACGGCACGCACATTGGCAATCAATGCCTCGAAACCCTCACGGCTGGCATGAGCCGTATTCATACGAACAACGTTCATTCCGGCATCGAACAACTGTTTTATAAAGTCTACATCACAGCGCCTGTCTGAGATGGAAGCTACGATTTTGGTCTGTTTCAGCAACATCTTGAATAATTGTTTAATTTGTTAATGCATTCATAGGCCGATTACCGTTCGGCATATCCACACATTAATTATATTTATCTATACTTATTTTATTATATTCTTTACCATTATGGCATTAGCACATACCTTTCATGAACACATCGGCGCATTATTTACCGGCACATCCTTTCAGAGCTTCAAGCGCCAGCCGGTACGAGTCGAGTCCGAAACCACAGATAACCCCTTTGCACGCACAGGCAATCATGGAAACGTGACGAAACGCTTCGCGACTGTGCACGTTAGAGATATGTACCTCTATCACCGGAGCCGTCACCGAACGAATAGCATCCTGCAATGCAATAGACGTATGCGTGTAAGCTCCCGCATTCAGAATGATACCATCCGCTTCAAATCCGGTCTGTTGGATGCAGTCAATCATTTCTCCCTCAATGTTAGATTGAAAATAGTTAATCTCTATATCCTTATACGTTTCACGAAGACCGGTCAGATAGTCTTCAAATGTAACACTTCCGTATATGGAAGGTTCACGTTTGCCCAGCAGATTAATATTGGGGCCATTAATAATTTGTATCCTCATAACACAATCCTACTAATTTTAATACCTTTGTCCCGAGAACATTATTTCAAGATGCAAAGATAGCGTAAACCGAATGCAGTAGCAAATTTATTTGTATTTTGCCGAGGGGTAACCTGTCTTCGCGGGGCAAAGGTAGAAAAAAGAAATGAAAGTAAACGAAAAAACAGAAAAGAAGGATACGGCGGCTCTGATAATCAGGAAGTACCAACAATATCTGAAACTGGAAAAGTCTTTATCCAAAAACACGTTGGATGCTTATATGACCGATCTGGATAAACTGCTTAATTTTCTACAATCAGAAAATATAGAGATATCGGATGTATGCCTGGATGATCTGGAACGTTTCTCTGCCGGACTGCACGACATCGGCATTCATCCGCGTTCACAAGCACGGATCATCTCGGGCATCAAGTCTTTTTTTCATTTCCTGATTATGGCAGATTATCTGGAAGCCGACCCGAGCGAATTGCTCGAAGGGCCTAAAATCGGTTTAAAGTTACCGGAAGTACTTACCGTAGAAGAGATCGACTCCATCATCGCCGCCATCGATCTGAGTAAAAACGAAGGCCAACGCAACCGGGCGATCCTTGAAACACTGTACAGTTGCGGTCTGCGTGTATCGGAACTGACTAATCTGAAACTCTCCGATCTCTATTTCGACGAAGGTTTCATAAAGGTGGAAGGCAAAGGAAGCAAACAACGGTTAGTCCCCATCTCCCCAAGAGCCATTAAAGAAATTAAACTCTATTTCACAGACCGTAACCGTGGAAAAATAAAAAAAGAATACGAAGATTATGTTTTTCTGGCACGATGGGGTAAAAACATATCACGCATCATGGTGTTCCATCTCATCAAGGAATTGGCACAGACCGCAGGTATCACCAAGAACATCAGTCCGCACACTTTTCGCCACTCTTTCGCCACTCATCTGCTGGAAGGAGGGGCCAATCTCCGTGCCATCCAGTGTATGCTCGGACACGAATCCATTGCCACCACCGAAATATATACCCACATCGACCGGAACATGTTGCGGAGTGAAATAATAGAGCATCACCCGCGCAATATTAAATATCGACAAGAAAAGAAAGGCTGATTTCATTAAATTATAATAAAAACAATACCTTGTTTATATATATATCTTAAGATTTAATATCTTTGCGTTACTTTTTCCGGGTTAATGGGAAAAGATGTGTGAACGAATAGACGAATATTTCAATTACAAACATTTAAATTATACCTAAAATGATTAAGAAGCTGTATTTGCCTTTACTTATGGCATTGGTTGTTGCATTATCGTCATGTAACAAGAAAATGGGTGAATTATCATCTGATTACTTCACTACGACTCCGCAAGTGCTGGAGGCAGTAGCTGGTAAGGTTCCCGTAACCATCAATGGAAAATTCCCTGAAAAGTATTTCAACAAGAAAGCGGTTGTAGAAGTAACTCCGGTTCTGAGATGGAACGGCGGCGAAGCTAAAGGTCAGCCAGCTGTATTCCAAGGCGAAAAAGTGGAAGGTAACGACCAAACTATTTCTTACAAAGTAGGTGGAAACTACACAATGAAGACTTCATTCGACTATGTTCCTGAAATGGCTAAGTCTGAATTGTATCTTGAATTCAACGCAAAGATCGGTAACAAAACTGTTACTATTCCTGCCGTTAAAATTGCTGATGGTGTGATCTCGACATCCGAATTGGTTGAAAACACACTGCAAAGTGCCAATCCTGCTAACGGTGACGACGCTTTCCAACGTATCATCAAAGAAAAGCACAATGCGAACATCATGTTCCTTATCCAACAGGCTAACATCCGTGCAAGCGAATTGAAGACTGCTAAAGAATTCAATAAGGAAGTAGCTGAAGTAAACGAAGCTGCCAACAAGAAGATCAGCAACATCGAGGTATCTGCTTATGCATCTCCTGACGGTGGTGTGAAACTGAACACAGGTTTGGCTGAAAATCGTGAAAGCAACACTACTAAAATGTTGAGCAAAGACTTGAAGAAAGCAAAAGTGGACGCTCCTATCGATTCAAAATATACTGCTCAGGACTGGGAAGGTTTCCAGGAATTGGTTTCTAAATCAAACATCCAGGACAAAGAACTGATCCTTCGCGTATTGTCTATGTATCAGGATCCTGAACAAAGAGAACAGGAAATCAAAAACATCTCTTCTGTTTACAAAACTTTGGCTGACGAAATCCTGCCGCAACTGCGTCGTTCTCGTTTGACTTTGAACTATGAAATCATCGGTAAGTCTGACGACGAAATCGCTTCTTTGGCTGCTTCTAATCCGAAAGAACTGACACTGGAAGAACTGTTGTATGCCGCAACTCTGACTAACGACAACGGTAAGAAAGAAGTTATCTATACAAAAGCTACTGAGCTGTTCCCGAACGATTACCGTGCATTCAACAACCTTGGTAAATTAGCTTATCAAGCCGGTAACATCGACAAAGCAGAATCTTACCTGAAGAAAGCTGCAAACATCCAGGCTGCTCCTGAAGTAAACATGAACCTCGGTCTTGTTGCTTTGGCTAAAGGCGACAAGAATGCTGCTGAAGCATACTTAGGCAAAGCTGCCGGTGCTAAAGAATTAGGCGAAACATTGGGTAACCTGTATATCGCACAAGGTCAGTATGAAAGAGCAGTAAACTCATTCGGTGATGCTAAGACTAACAGTGCCGCACTTGCTCAGATCTTGGCTAAAGACTACAACAAAGCTAAAAACACTTTGGCTAACATTGAAAAGCCGGATGCTTATACAGATTATCTGATGGCTGTTCTGGGTGCAAGAACTAACAATCAGTCTATGTTGACAAGCAGCTTGAAGAACGCTGTTGCTAAAGATTCTTCTTTGGCAAAGAAAGCTGCAACAGATCTTGAATTTGCTAAATATTTCACAAATTCAGACTTCATGAACATTATCAAATAAGATAATATCTTATACGTAATAATAAAAAAGAGAGTTGCCCGTCAGACAAATGGCGGGCAATTCTTTTTTTTATCTGTAAAAACACGTACTTTCGCAGAAAAGAAATGGAAAATGAAGAAGATTAATATTCTGCTCATTCTGATACTCTGCATGACAGGCTGCAAAAAGGAAGCCGACACAACAAGTATCACCGGAGAAATTAAAGGACTGGGTAATGACACGATCTATCTGTATGGGGTGGACGGACTTTACGAACAGATAGATACTATCTGCGTAAAAGGAGACAAGTTCTCTCATTCCCTCAAAATAGATACCATTACTTCTGCCGTATTATTATTTAAAAAAAATACGGAATACCCCATTTTCCTTGATAAAAAGAATAAAATAAAAATAGCAGGAAACGTAAATAATCTGAGCTGCCTGAACATCAACGGTAACATCTATAACGAAGAGTTTTCCGCTTTTCAAGCCAGCCTGCAAGAGCTTGACACCCCGTCGGATAAAGCACTTGAAGAAAAAGCCGAAACATTTATCCGCCAACACAACTTTTCTTTTGCCAGTATCTATCTGCTCGACAAATATTTTGTTCAGAAAGAAAACCCCGATTTCGATAAAATTAAAGAGCTTATCAATATCATGGCCGGAATCTTACAGGACAAACCTCGTATCGGACAACTTACAGAATATATCGGCCAACTGGAAAAAGTAAATAAAGACAAAGCAGCGCCATTCTTCAGTATCCCCAATGAAAAAGGAGAAAAAATAACCCGCACAGGGCAATTTAAAGATAAGTATCTGCTTATCAACTTCTGGGCATCCTGGTGCGAAGACTGTGACTCCACAAATGTCGAACTGCGCAAGATAAACGCCAAATACAAAAAGAGCAAAGATTTCGGGATACTCGGCATTTCACTCGATATAGACAAGAAAGCCTGGAAAAACAAAATCAAACAAGACACATTAAACTGGGAACAGGTATGCACCTTCACCGGATGGGACATGGAAACAGCCAAACAATATGCCGTTCAGAAGCTGCCTGTCAGCATACTCGTATCCCCAAGCGGAAGAATACTTGCAAGAGATATCCCGGCAGACAGCCTAAGCCACAAAGTGGAAGAAGTGCTAAAGAAAAACGAAAAGAAATAATTGCCCTTAAATTACTAAGAAAAACATGCTCATAAAAGTATTCGGAGCGGCCGTACAAGGTATAAACGCAACCCTTATCACCATCGAAGTAAACAGCTCAAGAGGTTGCATGTTCTATCTGGTAGGTCTGCCCGACTCTGCCGTAAAAGAGAGCCATCAACGTATCATCTCCGCCCTGCAAGTGACCGGGTACAAAATGCCCACCAGCAATATAGTCATCAACATGGCACCGGCAGATATTCGTAAAGAAGGTTCGGCCTACGACCTCCCGCTTGCCATAGGCATCCTTGCCGCCAATGAAACCATCTCTTCCGAGAAACTGCCCCATTATTTACTCATGGGAGAACTAAGTCTCGACGGTAGCATACAACCGATCAAAGGGGCACTTCCCATAGCTATCAAAGCACGGGAAGAGAAATTCGACGGCCTGATCGTTCCCCTGCAGAATGCCCGTGAAGCGGCAGTCGTCAATAACCTGAACGTATACGGAGTTACGAATATCAAAGAGGTCATCGAATTTTTCAACGGGAAATGCGAGTTACAGCCCACGATCGTCAATACACGGGAAGAGTTCTATACCCGCCAGGAAGAGTTTGAATACGACTTCGCAGATGTCAAGGGGCAGGAAAATGTAAAAAGAGCATTAGAAGTGGCGGCGGCCGGCGGGCATAATCTTATTATGATCGGAGCACCCGGAAGCGGGAAATCCATGATGGCCAAACGTTTACCGTCCATCCTGCCGCCTCTGTCTCTCGGTGAAAGTCTGGAGACCACCAAAATACATTCCGTAGCCGGAAAACTGAGCCGAGACACCTCACTGATTACAAAACGTCCGTTTCGTAACCCCCATCATACGATTTCGCAATCAGCTATGGTTGGCGGTGGAAATTTTCCACAACCGGGTGAGATCAGCCTTGCCCATAACGGCGTACTCTTTTTAGATGAACTTCCGGAATTCCAACGCAATGTATTGGAAGTATTGCGTCAACCGTTGGAAGATCGCCGCATCTCTATATCCCGGGTAAGATGCAGCATTGATTATCCGGCGAGTTTCACACTGATCGCTTCTATGAATCCATGTCCTTGCGGATATTATAATCACCCCATAAAAGCCTGTGTCTGTTCTCCGGGGCAAGTGCAGAAATATCTGAATAAAATATCAGGGCCTTTACTGGATCGTATCGACATACAAATAGAAATTGTGCCGGTTCCTTTTGAAGAGATGGCCAACAACCATCCTGCCGAGCCAAGCTCAGAAATTCGTAAACGGGTTATCAAAGCCCGGCAAATACAGGATACCCGTTTTGCCGACCAACCAGGCATTTATTGCAATGCACAAATGACGAGCAAACTGCTTGCCCAATATGCCCAACCTGACAACAAAGGCCTGACTTTACTAAAAAATGCCATGAACCGGCTCAACCTCTCCGCCCGCGCCTACGACCGCATATTAAAAGTATCGCGCACCATTGCCGATCTGGAAGGCAGTGAACAAATACTCTCCGCTCACCTGGCCGAAGCCATCAGCTATCGGAATCTGGACAGGGAGAATTGGGGAGGGTGAAAAGAAGGGAGAATTCTCCCCTCTCTTCATCTTTCTTTTTCGATTCTTATCCGCGCATCCACCGCTATCACCTCTTTCTCCGTAGCCAATAGCGGATTGATATCCATCTCCTTGATCTCCGTGGCAAAACGTAGCAGGGTGGAAAGACGGACGATGATCTCGGCAAATTTATCTTCGTTTACCCCTTTCTGCCCACGGGTTCCCTGAATAATCTTATAGGCACGGAGGGAATGGATCATAGAATAAGCCTCTTCATAAGACAACGGGGCAAGGCCGGAAGAAACATCCTTCAAAACTTCAACAAAAATACCTCCTAAACCACAAAGTACAACGTGTCCGAATTTCTCTTCATATTTTGCACCGATAAAGAGTTCCGTGCCTTTCAGCATGGGTTGAACCATAATGGCATGTGCCTCGGGAATCTGCATCATCCGATCGAACTCCAAAGCGAGATGCTGCTCGCCTTTTATGTTCAGTACCACTCCTCCCACATCGGATTTGTGTACCGGACCGACAACCTTTGCCACTACCGGGAATCCACAACGGCGTGCAAAAGCAACCACCTCTTCTTTATTGCCGGAAACAAACTCATCGACAAGCGGAATACCGGCGGAATGCAGCAATGCCTGCACATAATGGGGGGCGATATAACCATCTTCGGGGATAGAGTCGATGATACGCCTGATACGAGGTACATCCACACCGAAAAGCTCTATTTCATTAGTGGCCGGTTGCGGGGCATTCACTATCCTCGACAAGGCCGTACCCAATGTCACCTCATCAGCAAAGTTCACATGCCCTTTTGCCAGAAAAGCGGCAACCTCGGCTCCTGCCGTATTGATAGAAGGAAGAATCGGAAAAATCGGTTTACGGCAAGTCTGCATCTTTTCATGTAGCACATCATACATTTCAAACATAGTAACCAGGCCCGGAGTACCGAAAATAGCCATCATCGCATCTATATTCTCAAACTTCTCTTCACAATAATCGATGCAAAGCCGCAAATGCTCGGGAGTACCGGTAGCTAAGATATCAATCGGATTGCCAACGGCAGCACCGGGATAAAGGCGGGATTTTAATTCATCTGCCAACGGGCCTTCCAACCGGGGAACATTCAGTCCGCCTTTGCTCAGAGCATCGGTCAGCATCACCCCGGGACCGCCGGCGTGCGTAATAATAGCAAAATTCTTCCCCCGCAATTCCGGTAACGTGAAAACGCAGCCTACCGTGGTCAACTCTTCACGGGAGAAACAACGCACGATACCTGCTTTACGGAACAGAGCCTCGACAGCAGAGTCGGAACTGGCAATAGCCCCCGTATGCGAAGAGGCCGCACGGCTCCCGCTTTCGGAACTTCCCGCTTTGATGGCAGCAATCTTACAGCCTTTCTTGATCAACGACGAAGCATGAAACAGCAAACGGTCGGGATCACCGATACTCTCGATATAAAGCAATTTAATCCGTGAATCCTTTTCCGGATCAAATGTATTATCCATATATTCCAACACATCTTCCACACCGATCTGCTTCGCATTGCCTACTGACCAGACAGAATTGAACTGCAATCCTTTTGTCACCGCACTCTCCAAAATAAAGACTGCCGTTGCACCGGAACTGGAAATCAAATCTACTCCCTGCAAGCTCAATTGCGGAATAGGCTGACTGAATACGCTGTGATGCCACGTGTTCATCAACCCGATGCAGTTCGGCCCGATCAGCGAAGCACCGTATGTATTCACCGTTGCCAGAATCCGTTCTTCGAGCAGTGCACCTTCGTGCGTCTCTTCGCCAAAACCGGCAGAGAGAATGATAAATGCCTTCGTTTGCTTTCCGCTCGCCAACGCTTCTACCACATCCGGACACAACGCCGCCGGAATGGCAAGAATCGCCAAATCGGTATCGGGTATGTCTTTGGCATCGGCAAAAGAAGGAATCCCCTGCACTTCCGTCTCCTTCGGGTTGACGGCACGAAGTTCACCACGATAACCACCATTGATAAGATTCTTTAATATAGCACCGCCCGGTTTATGCACATTATTCGATGCACCCACGACGACGATGCTCTCCGGACGGAGCAACTGTGTTGTAATCATACGATTGTATATTATTCGGTTATTAATGCACAAATATAGTATTTCCCAAAAACATAAGCAACTTAAAACATGGAAATTCATTTCCCCTTTCCCCCTTCCGCTTTTCGTTATTCATCGGCATTTAAGTGCGGAAGGGAGGGGAAGAAAGTTTTAAATATAATTCCCCGTCGGCAATCATCAACTGATCGATTGACAGTAGTCAACGGATAAGCCGACAACTACCAATAGATAAATTGACTACTGTCAACATACAATAACAGTTATACAATCTGTAAAGAATTAAATAAGGAAGATATATTTCCTCCCATATAATCCATATCTTCCGGTTATGAACATAGACTCCCATTTTCAAAAATCTCTCCGTTCTGCAGTGCCAATCACCGAAGCCCTTCCGCAATATCGCAAGCTCTTCCGCTCCGTAATGCTTGCCACCAAGGCTTTTTAGCTATTGTACAAGGGGACATGTGCAATGCAACAGTACAGTTAAGGCTCCATCGAAGCATCATCATATTGTTAAAATCCGTCAAAAGCACAATCGTCACACAAATTAAACAAATAAATAACAGCACACTAATATAAATTTTGTCACTGTAAACCGTTACAAAACAAAAACAAGTAAAAGGAAATAAGGCATGCAACTATTTTTTTTAAGAATGAATGCTTCTTATTTCTGTTTTATTAACTACATTTGTAGGCGAAGTATTAATAATATAAAAGTCTCCATACTTCTAAAAAATTAGGGATGATTGCGAAAGGAGACTGTCGCAAACAAACAATTATTACATGAATCAAAACAATTTCAAACATCTGTTTTTACTTTTTTATTTTCTGTTGTTCTTATGTCCGAGTATTCTATCGGCCCAACAGAGTAAAATTACGGTAACTTCCTTTAATCGGATGGAAAACGACATCACCGCCCGTATCACAGCACCGAAACGGGATCAAAACGGAGAAATATGTGCGTTGATACGCATCGTGACCAACGAAAAAGACCTTATGTTCGAGCCCGATGCCTTAGGCATTACAGCCCGCGAAAACAAGACAGGAGAAGTGTGGGTTTATGTCCCCCGTGGTGCACGACGCATCTCAATCCTGCATGACAAACTGGGAATTCTGCGCAACTATTTCTATCCGGACATCATCGAAAAGGCAACCGTATACGAGATGGTACTCAACACAAGCGACGACCAGAACAAGCCCGTGGCGGAAAGTAACATGCAATTTCTCGTAGTCCGCCCCGAGCCGGCCACAGCCAATGTTTACATTGACGAAGAACCGGTACCTGTGGAAAACGGACTTTTCAACGCAACCATGCCAAAAGGAGAACACACCTATCGGGTGGAAGCACCGATGTATCAGCCCGATGCCGGTGTCATCAAGTTAGGTAATACTCCGGTCACCAAAAGCGTTGCATTAAAACCCAAATTCGGTTACATGGAAATCTTCTCACTACCCGAGCAGGATGCCGACGTATACATCGACAGCGTACGGGTAGGAAAAACTCCCTACCGCAGTGACCGCATGGGGATCAAGGAATATAAAGTGCGTATCGAGAAACAAACATACTTCCCGATAGACACCGTGCTGAATGTAACCGCCGGAGAAACCGTACGCCCTACCTTCCACATGATATCCACCATCAAACCGAAAGTTCCGATGAACACGCTCATTATGGTACAGGCAGGATTTGGCGGTGGCGGGCAAACCTCCTTCGGCGGCATGATCGGTTTTACACGCACCAACGGATTCTATGCCGCTTTCAGGAGTGACTTCAACTTGATCAAAACCGTAGGTGAATGTGACGATAACCAAAAGACCACCGAAGGCGCCTCCATCATCTACGAACCGGGAAGAACAGAGAAATCCTACCTCTGCATTACAGCCGGATATATGCGCCGTCTGGCTAAACCACTTTACGGCTATGCCGGCGTAGGATACGGTAACCGCACTTTTGCCTGGCTCGAAGCCGACACGGAAGACAACTGGTATAAAAACACCGATCACTCCGCATCCGGAGTAGCGGCAGAAATAGGGGCTATCCTGCGCCTGAAAGGGTTCCTGCTTTCGGCAGGATTCAACACAATCAATTTCAAACAGCACCAGGTCACCGCCGGTGTAGGTATTATTTTCTAAGAATAACATAAATCACTTCAAACGATATGAAACGACTCATACGAACCATCGCCATCCTGTGCTTTATCTGGCTGACAGGAGGTTGTGAAAAAGATACAGAACCCACTTGGATTGCCCCGAAAATGGAGATCCAAGTAGTACCGCAAGATGACATTAAACGCAAAAGCGCCATACTGAAAGGGAATATCGGAGAAAACGATCTGGAAATTACCGAATGCGGCTTCCTCTACTCCATCAACAAGACTCTGCTCGAAAGCAAAGCATTGGGTGACAAAGATGTAATCAAAGTGCCTGTAGAGCAAACATCCGGTGAAGTAAAAGTACAATTGGAAGAACTCATTCCGGGAACGAACTATTTTTACTGCCTTTTCATCACCTGCGGCAACACCACTGTCATCAGTCCGGAAATTCTGCAGTTTGCCACAGTTGCCAACAATGCGCCCGAACTGGATGCAATAACCCTCCGAACCAAAGACAATCAAAGTATTACGGTCGCAAGCGAGGTCATCTCCAGCGGGGCAGAAAGCATCGAACTGCGAGGTGTCTGCTACGTCAAAGGAACCGAAGGCGACCCTAAATTGGGAGACAACAATGTGGCCGTACCCGAAGGCGAAACCGATTTCGTAGTCACCATCAGCAATTTGAGCGCCTCTACCGACTATACCATACGGGCTTTTGCCATGAACAACGAAGGTATCGTAGGATACGGCAAAACAACCGTTATCCGCACCGAGAATTCGGAAAAGCCAACCGTACGCACATACGACGAGCCAACTGTACGCGGTAATTATGCCGTAGTAACCGCCGAAGTGACCGATGCCGGAACTTCTGCCGTAACCTCCCGAGGATTCTGCTGGAGCAGTACAAACTCTACCCCCATGCTTGGTGCTTGCGACGGACAGACAGAAATGCCTTTAACAGAAAGTAATGTATTCGCAGGAGAAATCAATAAACTCAAAGAAGGCACCGTTTATCATATCCGGGCTTATGCAACCAACGGAAAAGGAACCGGATACGGCAATGCTGTCACCATCACTACCACCAGTGTGATACTGCCGGAAGTTACGATCACCACCCCTACGTTTACTACCAAAACAGCCGACCTCAGTGCCGCCATAGCCAGCAACGGAGGCGGTACAATCACCGAACAGGGATTCTGTTGGAGTGCATCCGTACACAATCCGCAAACAGGCACGGAAGGATGCGAACATAAAGCAATAGAAGGCGATGACTTCAAGTACATGTTAGAAGAACTGACACCGGGAACCACCTATTACGTGACAGCCTATGCCGTCAACGAAAAAGGAACCGGATACTCGAACGTCAAAGAATTTAAAACCATGGAGCTCACAGTGCCCCGACTGGATGCACTCGTCATCTCCACACCCAAAACAGATGGCGCAAGCGTCAACTGCACACTGCTCAGCAACGGCAACGGTACCGTGACCGAACGCGGATTCTGCTGGAGCACCTCCGTACAGAATCCTCGATTGGACATGCAAGGATGCGAAAAAATACAGATGACAGGCACGGAATTTCTACATGAATTTACCGGACTAAACCCCGGTACTCCGTACTACGTGACGGCTTACGCCACCAATGAAGCAGGAACGGGATATTCTCAGGCCGGAAGCTTCACCACTGTAACTATTTCCGAACCCACGTTGGACATTCCGTATATTTCGGCCATCAATACCACCTCGGCCTATGTGCGTAGCAGTATTATCAATGACAATAATTCTCCGGTCACAGGAAAAGGGTTCTGTTATAGTACAACGAATCCCAACCCGACAACCTCTGATAAAGTGATCAGTGTTGAAGGCAACGACTTCACGCAGCAACTGCTCGGGCTGAATCACGGTACCCTCTATTACATACGCGCTTTTGCAACCAACAGCGTAGGTACGGGATATAGCAGCAGCGAAAGTTTCACCACCACTCAAATCACCGCTCCCGGCCTGTATAGTACAAATGTCTCAGGCGTCACCATCAACAGCGCAGTACTTACCGCCACGATCTACTCGGCAGGTAACGGCACCATCAGCCGGAAAGGTTTCTGCTGGAGCACCGAAACGAGTCAGCCGGATATGGATAAAAACACCCACCAAGACATTGAAGGCAACGTAACCGCCCTCAACCACACCCTCACCGGCTTAACGCCCGGAAAGACCTATTACGTACGTGCATATGCCGTCAACGAAGCGGGAGTGACCTACAATAGCCATGCACAATTCACCACGGATGCCGTCAATAAGCCGACTTTCGGAAATATCTCCGTGACAGACGTGGCAATCACCACAGCTAAAGTCACTGCACGTATCAGCAGTAACGGAAACCAGGAAATCACACGGAAAGGTTTTTATTGGAGCAGCACCAACCACGAACCGGGCGAAAACGACCAAGTAAAAGCCATCGAAGGCACAGGAGACCAGATGGTTCTGAACATGAGCGACCTGAAATCAAGTACCACTTACTATGTACGTGCTTTTGCCACAAATTCACAAGGCACAACTCTCTCTAATATCACCTCATTCACCACCGCCATCGACCCCGTACCGGGTGATGGAGATATGGGTAATCCGGATAAATAACCCTCGAAACAGAAAAGTAATATGAAAAAGATATTCTTATATATATGTATGATATACCTGGCAGGTCTGAGCACCTACGCTGCCATAAACGGAACACAAGCAAACGATGACACTTTTGCCACCAATGCGCTGAAAGAAGGCTCTTTCCCACTGACCTTTGAACAGGAATCTACCACTGCCCCGTGGACAACTGCGGGAAACGGGGTTGTGACCAGCAGTAATAAAGAAGCGAACTCTGAAGTAGGGTTCAGTACAACGTTCAACCTATCATTTGATGCTACGGTTTCTTTCGACTGGTCTGTCAATGGCGACCAACTGATATTTTATGTGGACAACAAGCAAGTAACTAATATATCCGGCATTATATCCAACTATACCCCTTATAGTTATGATCTAAAAACGGGTGTGCATACTTTGAAATGGAGCTACAAAAACAGTAGTTCCGCTACCACCGGAGATGATCGCGGCTATGTGAAAAATATCTATATGTCGCCAACATCATTCATAATGCCGGGCGTCGCTTACCCTGTATGCGAGACCCAACTTTACTTCGGAAATGTAGTAAAAAATGCACCGACAACGGTCAACCTGAATGTCCGCAATATCGGTAGTGAACAACTAAACATAACGAAAGTAACAACCGACAATACCATTTTCTCCATAGGAGATTATGAAAAGAATATTCCAGCATTGGAGACACGCACAATCCCTTTCACCGTCACTGTAACAGCCGAAGGACTGATTGAAGCCAAAGCTATCATAGTAACCAATGGAGGCACACGGGAGGTTTCCTTGCGGGCCAATTGTACAAGCGATATAACAAGCATCGCTGTGACAAGTCCGGGGAACCTCAGCAATCAAGTATCAGCGAGCGATTATGCAAAAATCAACAATCTTAAGCTGACAGGCGTTATTAATGATACAGATATCGCTTTCATCAAGCAAAACCTAACAGCTGTCAAGACGCTGGACTTATTGGATGCCTCATTTATAAACAACAGCATCAATACGCAATTCCAAAAGAATACATGGGTGACGTTGATATTGCCAAAAGGAACATTGACAATCAATTCTGCGGCACTCCAAGAGAGTGAATGGCTACAAAGTATCGTATTGCCCGAAGGATTGACAGACATAAATTCTAATGCTTTTTACAAGTGTAGTTCTTTACAAAATATCGTCCTCCCATCCACTCTACGAACTATCGGCATAAGAGCTTTTAATGATTGTGCGTCATTAAAAGCCATAACGATTCCGGACAGAGTTGAATCTATCGAACAATATGTATTCTATGAATGTATTTATAACCATAGAACAACCAAAACTAATCAGAAATATCCGAGTGTAAATCTTTAATTACCAGCATATTCTAAAATTTAACACTTTTCGGTTGCCATTTGTCGCTTCCCAAATTTCCACATATTTTTGAGACGTATTTCTGACGTGGAGAATTTGCGGGGCTTGTTTTTTGTCACACCGTGCAGACAGTTGACAAGGGTTTACAACCGTTTACGACAAGCGACAATAACCGCCCCGATATGCGGAAACAGTCACACTGTGTAGAAAAGCGACAATGGTTGACTTCCGTTCACATCCGTTTACCATTTCAGAGATATAGGATTGAAGAAATGAACCATTAAACGATAAAACGGTATGAAAGCAACCAGAAAATGCAGTTTTTGCGGCAAGTCCTTTGTAACCCGAAGCGGTATGCAAAGATATTGCAGTGAGGCTTGTCAGGCAGAAGCCAAACGAGCCAGAGTGATGCAGAAGAACAACCTCTTCAAAGTCGCCCAACCCTTGATGGAGATACAGCATCAGGAGTATCTCACCTTTTCCAAAGCAGCCATCCTCATGGGCTGTTCCCGACAGTACATTTACAAACTTGTAGCCATCGGCAAGCTGAAAGCCTCACGCATCAGCAACCGCATGGCATTCATCCGCAGAGCCGACATCGAGCAGATGTTGGAGGGCAATCCCTATCACCGCATCCTGCCCGGCAACACCTCCACACCAAGGAAATCATCTTCATCTTCCTTACCTGCCAAAAGAGAAAAAAGGGAAAAGGAAAGCGAAGAAGTGTTGGACTTCTATTCGGGCGAGGAGGTGATGTCCCTTTTTAAGGTAAAGCAGTCATGGCTTTACACTTCCGCCAAGCGTAACCATATCCCCATCTGCCGTATCGCAGGAAAGAACTATTACAGCAAGAAGCATATTGACGAGTTTTTCGGTGTGGCAGTTGATATTAGCGAAATTACCGACTGGCTACTGACCGAGGAGGTGGAGGAACTGTTCGGCATGAAGCCGACCGCACTCCGTGCCTACACCTATCGCCATAAGATACCCACTAAAAGAGAGTACGGGCGTACCTATTACTCCAAATCACATTTGAACGAACTCCGCAGAACTGACCTTGTGAACGATGAACGCTACTATACCGTTGAGCAGGTGCAGCAAATCTATGGTCTTTCGTCAGCCAACATCTGCCATATCGTCAAGGTGAAGCACATCGAAAAGATAAAGGTGGGTGTGAAAAACCTGCTTTTGCGCTCAGATGTGGAGCGTGTCATGGCTGAAAGGAACAAATAACCGTGAAAAATCGGGATTATCGAAAATTATTTCAAAATGATGTATCGTGGAGGTATTCACGGATATTTCACGTTGTTCCTTTGCCATCGGAAACATGGATACAACTCCAAAATGTATACAACCAATTAAAACATAATTATTATGAGTAAATGCAAAACAGTTACCTTGCGTAAGCGCAAGATTAAGAACGGGACACAGTATTCACTATGCCTTGACTACTATCCCGGCTACCGTGACAATGTCACCATGAGAGTGATTACACGTGAAGCCTTAGGAATTTACATCTTCGCCAAACCTGCAAACCAGCAGGAACGGGACTTCAACGCACGCATGATGAAGAAAGCGGTCATCCTGCGCAACCAGCGCTACGAAGCCATTTTCAATGAAAACAACGGCTTTTTTGACAAGACCAAGATGAAGGGCGATTTCCTTGCCTATTTCAAAGGACTGGCTGACCGCAAGAATATCAAGTGGCAGCACGTATACAAGCATTTCCAGCGGTTCGTGAACGGCAAATGCACCTTTGAGGAGGTGGATGTGGATTTGTGCCGCAAGTTCATGGAATACCTGCTTGATGCACCCCAATCCATCCACACCAACCAAAAGCTGCACATCAACTCCGCAGCAGGCTATTGGTCAACTTTCCGTGCCGTGCTGCACACCGCTTACCGTGACAGGAAGATAAAGGAGAACCCAAACGGCTTCTTAGACCGCATCGAGTGCATTCCCACCATCAGGGAGCATTTGAGCCAAGAGGAACTGATACGGCTTGCCGAAACACCCTGTGAGGAGGAGGTCTTGAAAAAAGCTTTTCTTTTCGCCTGTCTTACGGGACTGAGAAAGAGCGACATCAGACAGCTCACGTGGCAGCAGATACAACCATACACCAACGGCAGGATGTTCGTTACCACCCGTATGCAGAAAACCAAAGAAATAGTGCATAACCCCATCAGTGATGAAGCCTATGGACTGCTGGGAGAACGGGGCGAGGGACTTATCTTTGAGGATTTCAAGGACAAGATGCTGCAAGGACCACTCCAACGGTGGCTCACGGCAGCAGGGATAACCAAGAAAATCACCTTTCACTGTACCCGCCACAGCTTCGGAAGCCTGCACGTGGAAATGGGAACGGACATGGCTGTCATCCAAGCCTATCTCGGACATAAGAACATTACCACCACACAAATCTATTCCAAGATAGCAGCGCAGCAGATGTGTCAGGTGGTGGACAAGATAACCTTGAAGCGCAAGGAGGCATAAATGTCTCACATTGACAGGTATTCAGAGGGGCGGTTATGGCTACAAGGCTATAATCGCCCCTCTATGTTTTTGGCTTGATGCCACCATTTATAAGCCCCTCAGAGTATGAAACAGAGTATGATATGATGACATTTCGTGAAATACATTGAAAAAGACCGTTCTAACCGCAAATAACGGGCAGTAATTGGGAAAAATAGCATTAACTTTGCACAAAATAATACAGGAACATTCAATCTCTCAACGAAATATGGAATCATCAATCAAGGACAAATACATCATCTTGGGCTTTGTCGGCTTCGCCATCGTCCTAATATCTTCCATTGCCACGCTGGTAATAGCGGACAGCTTCAACCAAGACAACTTTGTCAGGTGGATAGTATTCGTATGCTGTAACCTGTTGGGATGGTTGCTCTATCTCTCCTTTCAGACACTTATCTTTGATACATACGAAATCTACAAAATCAAGTTCGGCAAGAAAGAAACGATTGCCGAAGCCATAGAGGTGCAGGAAGAACTGTCACAAAATACACTTGAAGAAGCCACATCTGTGCCTGGACCTACATCAGTCCCTGAGCCTGTACCCGAATCATCCCCGACAAAAGAAGAGACACTTATCCAAACACAACCGATAGAGCTTACTATCGCCCCGGATCTTCACGAAAAGAACCGTGCCAATTACGCAAGCAGAGAGCAACGGGAAAAGGAAGAGCGCATCCGCATGGTCATGGAGTATTGCCATTATTACCTGCCTCGCATTGCCGACCAAGAAACCGTGAACCACATCTGTACTGAGGTGGACAAATGGATGAATCTTAACACTTATACCCCGAAGCCCATACAAAGACCGTTTACCAAAGACATCAACAACATTCCACTCCGTCACTTCGTATGGAATATCTCTGAGCGTTTCCTGTACAAGAGATACTACAATGGGGATAACCGTGCCAAGTTCATCAAAGCCCTTTTCCCGAAATCGTTTGCTGATACAGACTTATCAACCATCAAGAATTTCAAGGTAGAGCCGTTAAAGACGGAAATTCCCATTGATGAACCCGAAAACGGCAAACTTGATTTCCACTATCCCGAGGATTATGTGCGGAATTAGGATAATCACGACACCAACGACAACCATCCGGTAACTCATAACCGCCTGTTTTACATCGTTTCCCGAGTAATTTTACCCGTCATTTATGGCTGGGCTTAATTATTCGGGAATTATTTTGCAATGACGTGTCGTGGAGATATTCACGGATATATCATTTCAGTCCTTTGCGCCAAGTCTTACAAAAGAGACGAGTACGCGAATGGAAAAATCAATTCTTACCTTCAACGACCTCCCCGAGGTTGTCGCTCAGCTTCGAGACGAAGTGATGAGCCTGAAAAGCCTGCTCGCCGAGCAGCGCAGTGTGAACAATGCCAAAACGGTGGACACCCACGTGCCCATGTCTGTGGACGAGGCAGCAGAGTATTTAGGTATCCCTAAGGGTACGCTCTACATGAAACTGTCAGAAGGGACAATCCCTGCCACCAAGCCCGGCAAACGCTATTGCCTTTACCGTGACGAACTGGACAAGTGGCTGGAAACCGCCCGAAAGAATCCCATACCGTTGTCAGACGAGGAACTGAACAAGTCCTTATCCTCTTCCCACCGTCGCAAGCCCAACCCACGTAACTGGTGAATGATATGGAAGAGGATAAGAACTATATCAACCTGATACGTGGCGACCTCACAAAAGCATCCCAAGCGCATAACGGTATGCCCGACAGTGTAGGCATGATGAATATCAAGACGGCAAACCAAACCATTCTTGAAGCATCGTTATTGCCTACGCCCCGTGCGCTGTGGGACAGCTTTTGGTACGAGGGGGAACTCTCCTGCTTGTTTGCCGATTCCAACGTGGGCAAGTCCATCCTTGCCGTGCAGATAGCCGACCGCATCGCCCGAACCGACAATGTGCTGTATCTGGACTTTGAACTGTCCGAAAAGCAGTTCCAGCTCCGCTATACCAACGAGCATGGAGAGCTCTACACCTTTCCCGACAAACTCTATCGGGTGTCTATTGACTGCAACCAGCTTTTGGATGCCAACTTTGAGGAAGCTATCATAGGCGGCATTGAACAGATGGCTGTGCAGACCGACTGCAAGATTTTCATCATTGACAATCTTACCTACCTGTGTTGCGCCATGGAGAAAGGCGATGCCGCAGGACGGCTGATGATTCAGCTGAACAATCTCAAAAAGAGATATGCGCTCTCTATCCTTGTCCTAGCACATACGCCCAAACGCTCTTTGGATTGTCCCATCACATCCAACGACCTTGCCGGAAGCAAACGGCTCTACAATTTCTTTGACAGCGTGTTCACCATTGGAAAAAGTGCCCAAGACGGAGGGCTTCGCTATGTGAAGCAACTTAAAGTGCGCTATGGCACGTTCTCTCATGATGCGGATAATGTAATCGTTTACGAGATTGACAAGGTGGATGCTTTCTTGCAGTTCGTGTTCAGGGGCTATTCCACGGAAAAGGAACACTTGAAAAAATTGGGCGACAATGAATCAAGCCAAAGGGATTGCCAAATTCTGCAACTCTCCCAATCGGGCAAGTCCGTCAGGGAGATAGCCTCACAGGTGAATTGTGGCAAGTCCACCGTAAACCGTATCATCCAGCGCAGCAAAGAGAGTAAAAACGCAGGTGTCCCAAGTGTCCCACTGTCCCAACCCTTAGAGTGTGGGACAATGGGACAGGATGGGTCAGCCGACAATCAACCATCAAAAACGGACTAAGCTATGGGCAATTATTCATTACAGAAGTATAAAGGAACGGCAACACGGCATACCTGCCCCAAATGCGGAGACAGGCATTCTTTCGTCTATTACGTGGACGAAAATAATGTGCCGTTGCATCCATCGGTCGGCAGATGTAACCACGAAAGCGGTTGTGGGTATCACTACACTCCGAAAGAGTATTTTCAAGAGCATCCTGAACACAGAACTACCAATGATTTCTCTTTTGACAGGCAAAGAGCAGAGCAGAAGAAAGTGAAGCAGCAAAGTAAGCCGACAGCCATCGGCTATATTCCCCCTCACTATGTGGAGAAGTCGCAAAGCGAGCGTAGCAATTTCTTCCGTTTCCTCTTCACACTCCTTACTTCCTACTATGGCGACAAGGCGAAAGAGGTGTTGAAGCGGTTGTTGGAGGAATACCGTTTGGGGGCTACCCGTGACGGCTCTGTTATCTTTTGGCAGATAGACAGGACGGGCAAGGTACGCACGGGAAAGGTGATGCAGTACAATCCCGAAGACGGACACCGTATCAAGGGAGGACAGACATCGGCAGTGAACTGGATACACAGCATATTGAAAAAGCAGCGTGTGTTGGCAGAGGATTGGCAACTATCCCAATGCCTTTTCGGGGAACACTTGTTGAAAACGCATCCCGACAAGGTGGTGGTCTTGGTGGAATCCGAGAAGAGTGCCGTTATCGGTTCTGCTATCTTCCCCGATTATGTATGGCTGGCTACGGGTGGTAAGAGTCAGATGAGAGAAGAGAAACTCCGTGTACTGTCAGGGCGAACCGTGCTTCTCTTTCCCGATGCCGATGCTTATGCCGAGTGGAAACAGCGAGCCGAGAGCATGTACTTTTGTAAGGTGGTGGTTTCGGACATCATCGAAAGGAATGCCACCCCGAAACAAAAAGAAGCCCATATCGACATAGCCGATTGGATTATCTTTCAGATACGGGAGGGCAAGGTGATGAGTACAGCCAACCACTTGGTCGAGGCTGAGAGAATCCTCCAGCGGATGATAGAGAAGAATCCCGTCCTGCAAAAACTGATAGACGATTTAGACCTTGTGCTGGTCGGTGCATCTCCAATCGGCAACGATGATGAAAAACCTCCCTGACGGAGGAGAGCGGAAGCCGTAGGCTGGAGTTTGCAGACAATGGCTTGCCATTGATATAGCCCACTATAACTACACGCTCCGCTTACGTAGTTGTGGGCTCTCCCGAGGGGATTAGGGTTTTACCCTAATGACCCACTCAGGGCGTTTCTCCCCTGAGAACCCAGAGCAAAGAGTGACCCTCTCTTTGCAATCTCCGCTTATGGGTTGCACCCCTAAGAACCCCATGCGTTTACGGACAGCGGAAAAGCAAACAATAA